>Ga0325410_1008405_pt1 | contig 11188 bp, 5 predicted proteins | sample PopdelMetagenome_16_FD_206182 | JGI IMG/M metagenome (GOLD analysis project Ga0325410, IMG submission 206182) | Populus deltoides microbial communities from Bellville, Georgia, United States - Xylem-PdIQD-R3 | ecosystem: Host-associated > Plants > Phyllosphere > Stem > Wood/Secondary xylem...
GCAGAAGCCAGAAGAAAGAGTAACCAATGTTTATTTTGGAGATTTATCACCTTTCAGGCTGAGTCTTCAAGGAGTACGTACGTAGTGGAACTGAAAGAGATGTGCCAAAGGGCCATCAATTTACTCCAACAGGTACTTTTGCACTTGACATATTTCTTGTAGGAACACGTTGCATGAACAGATTTTTTACTCTGTAAAATAATAATTTTTTCTTGCTTATCTATAGAATGATTTTGTTCATCAAGAATCAAGGTTGAAATTGGATCAAGCTATGAAGTATCTAGATTATCCTGATGGCAATAAATCTACCGAGAAGTTGGATCTAATTAAGAGGCAGATAAATTGTGTCTTTCAGTTTGCAATGCCGAGAAAACCAGCCTCTTCACTTGTCCACGGACAACTTACTCCTAATTTGCACCCATTACAGAAGTCTCTGCAGCCGCATCGTCAAATTCATCAAGCAATGCCACCAGAGGATCAAAAGAAACCACCATTGCAATCAATGAACCCACAGAGTTCTGCAATAAATCTGCAGGACAGCAACATGAGAATTTTTGGCGATAATTCTATGCAGTATCCATCTAAGCTTGTGATCTCACAGCAAGATGACATAAAATCAGAGCAGCATTTGTGTGAATCAAATTCGGAGCGCGAAAATGTAGTGAATCCAGTGCAGCAAGTTTCCATGAGGTCTCTACAGCTGCCATTAAGCACTCTTCCACAGCCAAATGATATCGAATTTCTATTAAAAAACAACAGGAATGAACGAGCAAAAGCGAATTCCGGAAGAAGTTCTTCTGTAGCACAACGTATGGATCCAAAACAAAAGAAGTCCCTGCACCATGTATCCGCACAAAAGAAGAATCAAGAATCTCAACAGAGCCAAATGTGTCAGCAACTCATTAAGGGAAATCAAGAAGTTCCACAGCAGATGCAGCAGGATGATGAAATGCCACATCAGTTGAATGAAGTAAATGATGTGAAAATGACACAAGGAATAGAGCATGAAACAGCACTAAATCAGAGACCTGAAGTCAAGAACTTGAAATTTAGACAAGTGGCAGCTGTTAAATCTGGAGTTCCACCTTCGATTGCTTCCCCCAGGCACATTCAGACCGAACCTGTCCAGTTACCTCGACATTTTCCTCTGACCAACCAGCATAATATGCTGCGGTCGCAGACAATAGTTGGATCCCCTTCTCATTCTGTAAATTCACAGCCTGGGTTTTCTGCGAAATTCCTCTCCAATGATTCATCATACTTGAATACAGGTAAGACTGAACACGAACCTGTAACTGATGTAGTAGAATCGATCACACGGTTTGCCACTGGCACTGCTGATGTACCAACCTCACATCAACAGAAAATGTGAAAATGCAGATGGCTTTGGTTTTGATGCTTCAACCATCAATTTTGGAGAATCATGTGATGCTGAGAAGCCCATTCTACGCTTAATTAAAGCGGTTTGTCTGAAACAACTTGATTCCTCTCTTAGTTCATCAACCTGATGCTGAAGACTTGGACATGACTAATGAGATTTCAAATATTGTTTGTAAATTTCAGGTGAACTCAATTTCATCGAAAGCATTAAGTGCTTCTGTAAGTGAGATTGGATCAGTAGTCAATCTGGCTGATAGCATGGCAGGATCAGTACCAGTTTATGGATCAAAAGGCTCAGTTAGTGAAGATTTAGGGGTCACGAGTAAGACTAATCCTGTTGCAAGATACTTTTCCATGGGTTGTAGCACATTTGGAATGAGGAAAGTGAAGCGTTCAACAAAAGCAGTTCCCTTGAATGATAAGACACCAGCTAGCCCGAAGAAATCTGCCTCAGAGTCGACTACATTTTGCCCCAACAAAAAACCTAGGATTCAGGTATGTCAGCTGCACTTTCAGTGTTGAAATACTAAGATGTTACAACTTAATATTAAAGAAAGAAAACAAATGACTCGATTCAGCGTCTTAGTGTATGTTTAATATTGTGATAACTTTTGTGTTTGTAGTTTGAAAAGACAGATATAACTTTTATGTATGTGCTTTGAAAATACAGATTCAAAAAAATCTACAAGTTGTAGTTTTTTTTAAACCCAAGTTTTTATGTTAATTTGAGATGAAAAACAGGTTTAAGTAATAAAAACCAAACCAACTTTTAAAGTTGGGTTGGCTAAAAGCATCTCAAAGGGCACCGCGCCACAATGTCACAGGCCAAATATGGCTAAAGTAGGTTGGTTTCTCTCCTTCACTTCTGCTAGGTGCCGTACAACAGCATCGACTGAGTTCATGTCGTAGGTGCAGCTTGTCATCAGATTACTACAGAATCTGATACAATTCGTTGGAACAACTCAATGCACTGCAACTTGTGATTAGTACGATAACAGATTCATGAAAATTTACCTTGTATCTCTTGGCACTCTTTCTAATATCTCCTCCCCTACATACACATACTGTAGCTTCAAGTCTTAATATTGAATCAGTTAAAGGCTGCCATTTGCACTCGGACTGCCCTTTTGTCTTGTTTTGCCCTTAAAAAAGCACATCAACCCTACCCTTCCTGTTCCTTTCTCTCTTCTACTCAATTCCCGAAGTCTTTCTGCCATTTATTGCAGGTCAGTCGTGCTGTGTTGAAGGAAATAGAGGAGATAAATCAGCAACTGATAGACACAGTGTTAGATATCAGTGATGAAGAAACCGACTCAACTACAGTTGGACCCGATGGTGGAGGAATCATTATCAAGTGCTCATTCATTGCTGTGTCCATTAGTCCAAACTTCAACTCGAAGGAGGATTTCGATCAAATTGTAGGTCTTTGACTATTGCTTCTTCACATAAGCACCATGCATTGATCGCCTTCATTTTCCCTATTGACCTTGTGTTCTATGGCCATGCAGTCAAAAATTCAGCCCTTAAAATTGCTTGTCCCCACAAAGTACCCTTATTGCTCACCTATAGTTCTCGAAAAGTTGCCAGAGGAAGTCAGGTAAGAAAAATGGGCTTTGTGTATTTGTTTTAAAGCACCTTACTTTCGGAGTATGATTCATCATTTTCTTCTGTTAATTCTCCAACACCTGGAATGTTACACATAATTCTGAAAGTTCTTAATGATCAACAGTGAAAAGCACGATGATCTTTCAGTGAAGGCAAGGGTAAAGCTCAACTTGCATCTCAGAAATCTATTGCAGCCCATGTCAATAGGGGAGATGGCTCGGACTTGGGATAAATGTGCTCGGACAGCTATTTCCGAGCATGCCGTGAAGAATGGGGGAGGTTGCGTTTTCTCAAAATATGGAACTTGGGAAAATTGCTTCAGTGCCGCATGATGAGGTGTTCATCTCCATTCCAAACAATCCTCCTGCTAAGCAGCAAAGCATAGGGTTGTTGAATAAACGGACACAACCACATTACCTGGACGGTAATGTCTACAAGACCATGTAAAATCACATGTAATCAGAGAAGAGATAGGTCAAGCATGTTCGAGATTTAAAGTGGATAAGCTTCGTTTTTCATCCCCTGCTATTGTTTTGCTTCGTGTTTTTTCTGGTGAATTGTTAGCCTGTTATCGTGTTCCTGGTACCCTGTCATTTCCAGACAAAGTTATTAATTCTGGTATGGCTAAGCAGGAAACTTGGATTCACAATTTGACTTGTATCGAGTTTAGTTTTGGATTCATAAGCTAGCTTTATGAACTCTCAAAACATTTGATCCTCTCTCTAACTAATATTAGTACCCATTGTTATAAGATCTCATTCAGTCAACTTGTTGACCCTTCAATTTAAGACTTAGATTAGATCGGGTCTATAAAACAAACTATATTATATATATATATATATATATATATATATATATATATATATATATAAAACAATGTTGTTTTATTTTTATTTATTTTTTAAATCAAAAACTACCCGGTGGGATTAAACATAATAATAATTCGTGTTTAAACTTTAAACCATTATTAACATGATGTGTACCAAACATGCCTCGTATTCTTTTATTCACCACCCCATTGTAGTGGTCATTTTGTCTTTTCGAAAAAAAAAAATTGAATGTCTTTAGTTTAAGGGTATTTTAGTATTTTTATATGGTTCATGTGTCATTACTAATTTGTTTGAGTACTTTTGTTTATTCAATGTTTTTATAAATAGTAAAATAATCAAAATATCCCCGTGAGCAAAAAAAAATTAAGTGGTTTCAGGTAGGGGTATTTAGGTAAATTTTTTCTTTTTTATATGTAGTAGAATTATACATGTTTCTTTTGATGCAAGACATTTAATTCATTGTTTTCAAAGATATTTTGGTCTTTTAACCTAGGTTTTTTTTTATTTTAAGTTTGATTGAGAGTAGTTACATGATTTATAATTAAAATAATAACTTCTTGTTTAAAAAGATATCGGCACGTGCAGTGGTTTTCAGTTGTAAAAAATAATCGTCCGTTGTCTCAGATTATTCCTCGTCGTCTTTTCTTCCATTACAGGCGACATGTGTGCTCCAAATCTAGCTTATATATCTCCAACTATTCCTTTTTTTCCCTTCATCTCTCTTTTCTACCCTTATAAATACACTATGGTCCTCATTTTTCTATTATTTTAAATTCAGACCTTTGAGTTTTAATTGTTGTTTTTTAGTCATTTTTTTTTTGTTGAAATTTTATTTGTTTTCAATTTAACCCTTGATTCTTAATTTGTATATACAAAGTATTTCAATTCGGTCCTTTTACTTTTAATTTTTTTTCTTTGCTCTTTTATCAAAGTTTTTATGGCTTGCAATTTGATCCTTCAAATCAAGTTAATGATTTTTATTTTTTAATGATAATAATGATTTAGATTCGGTCCATTTTCTTTTGATTTCTTATTGTTTTTCTTGGTTTTTTTGTCAAAGTTTTTATAGTTTTCAATTCTATCTTTTAAATTAAGTTCATGGTTTTATTTTTTCAATGATGATGATGATTGTAGTAATAATATTATTAATGATAGTAATAATGGTGGTGGTGGTGATAAAAAAAAAGTGATATTAATAATAATAGTAATTATAGTGTTGTGATGGTAACAACACTGTTGATGCTACTTTTACAAATAATAATAATAATAATAATAATAATAATAAAGTAAATAAGAAGATGAAGAAGAATGGTGATGATGATAAAAATACTAATAATATATGTTTTGATGACAGTGATAATACAATATTAACAACAATAATAATAATGATGATGATTGTGGTGTTGATTGTTAAAATAGTAATAATATTAATAAAAAATGATGCATTATTAATAATAATGATAATATTAGTTGGGGTGAGTAAAAAACCGATTAAAATGAGAAAACCAAAAAAATATTAACTAAAAAGATTGGACTAAGAAAAAAAATCAAATTAACCGATTAGAAAACCAAAAACAAATGCTAGTTCGGTTTGGTTTCAGTTTCAAATACCTGAAACCGATTGAACCAAACTGAATTGAATCGATTTAACTAACAATTAAAAAAACAAGTATAAATATTCAATTTTCTTCCCAACCTAACTTAAACCTAAGAGCCCCCCCTCCTATGTCCCAACCCCAAATCAAACACAAAAACAGCATCCCCCAAGTTTTCTATGTTCTCTCATTTTCTTCATCACATATCATTATCAAAACCCAACGACAACTTCTTACTTGAATAACTATTTTTTAAAATTTTTTTGCATGATTATAATTTTTTTTTAATTTTATATCTTAATATTTAATTTTTTAAAAATTAGACTTTATGATTTTTTTTAAATTAGGTGTTTTAATTTTAATGACCTGGGTTATGAGTTTTTAAAAAATTAACATATTTTTAATTGGATTATTCCAATCACATAATTTAAACTGCGAGTTTGATGAGATATCTGGTATTGACTCAACTCTAATAAATATTTTTACACATTTGTTAAATATGATTTTTTTAATTTTAAATAATAAATATTATTTTTTATTTAAAAAATTATTCAGTCACGTGGTGAGCTATAGCTTAACAGTCATAGGCAAGGTGTATTCATGACAATTATCTTCCTGAGGTCCCCCCTTATACCAGAAACTATAATACAAAGAATGTGTGTGAAAGTGTGGTTATAATTGTTTTTTAAAATGTTTTTTATTTAAAAATATATTAAAAAAATTTTATTTTTAAAAAATTATTTTTAATATCAGCGCATTAAAATAATCTAAAAACATCAAAAAATATTAATTTAAAATAAAAAATAAAATAAAAAATTTAAATTTTTTTAAAAATATTTTTAAAATGCAAAAACAAATAAGAACTAAAACGCAAATTTTTTTTCAAGTTATCAGTCTTAGAGTAAATTATAATCTAGTCTTTCTGTTTTCATGGTTTTATAATTGGATCCTTATGATTTTGAAATAAAAAGTTAGAAAAAAAAAAAAGAAGAAGACAATCAACTTGTCTTTTTTAAATGTCCAAACAAACCTTTTTAAATGTACCCTTTCGTCTGGTTTTGCTTGTAGCAGGTGAAATTAGAAATTTAATAGAAATGGATGGCATGGATTTTTTTTAAAATAAACAATCAAATTATAATGAAAAATATCAAAGTACTATGATACAAACAAATATAATAATTCGAGTTATCAATAAAAATATTAAATCCGACTTAGTTTTATGGGTTAACTTAGTTAACTTAGCTTGATCGGATTTGTTTTTTAAAAATTAAAGTTAACTCTATTTTCTTTGATGTATTAATTCATTACCTTTTCAACTCAGGCAAAATATGATTAGATTTTTTTAAAACTTGTTTTTTTTAATTGATTGTGTTAATATATTTAGAACTAGCTTGGGAGTATGGTTGCGGTTGCTTTTCAAATAACTTTTCGTGCCGAAATGCATGCCAATGATTTTTTTTATTTTTTTAAAATTATTTTTGACATCAGCACATTGAAACGATCCAAAACATATTAAATTTTAATAAAAAAAATTTTAAATTTATTAGGAACACAGCTTGCACCATGTTCTCGAACGGTTTTTTAACCTATAACTAAGGTCTTGGACGAAGTTATGGATTAAATTGAGTTTAATAACTTTAAATTCTATATTAATTTCAAAAGGATTAACTAATTATTTTTCTAATAATAGATAGATTAAATAAGTACTTTATTTAATATTTTTTAATAATAGATAGATTAAGAGCTTTATTTAAAAAAAAATTATTTTCTAATATTTTTATATTATTTTAATATTAAAAATAAATTTTTAAAAATAAAAAATATATATTATTTAAAAAAAAACACGTAAGCAAAAAAGCTTATGCATCACCGAACGGTCTAAATATCAAGCTGAGAAACAAAGTACATAGAGTTATGGATATGGTGGCTACAAGCTGGAGATTAACTCCACAGAGTTTGCCACTATTATCACCAAAAGTCAAAAGCTTCAGGGTTTATAGCTCTTCTTCGTCTTCGTCACTCTCGCTGTCTCCCATAATCCAAAAGACCTCATCTCTGATTCAAAATTCTGGTGTTATTGCTTGCCTTCGCGCCAATAGGTAACCTCTACTAATTCTCTCTCCATCTCAAATGAAAAAAAGGAAAAACTTTTGTGACTAGAAGTGAACAATTCTTGTTCGTTTTTTAGTGCAGAGCTTGCATACGAAGCTGCAACTGCTGCACTGAATGGTGGCATCTCTGTTGTAAGTCTACTTATTGCTCTCTTTCATTCATTCCTACATTTGGTAAATGCGTTTCTTGTTTTTCAATAAAATTGGAAGACTATTTGATAAATGGGTTGCTGGTGGTTTTTGTTAGAGCAAGACTGAGATCTTTAAATTCTTCCCCTTTTAGGCTGCAAGAAGGAATCTTTATGAGTACTATAAATCTACAGTGTTGCAGGAATTGTTAAATTGACCATATATGGGCTTCAACTTATACCCTTATATATAGTTGTTAGACCCGAGCTTGGGTCTTGGTCGCCGAGTTAAAATAGTAGCTTTTTGTTTTTTTTCCCCTTAGTGTTGACCCAGGGGTCGAACGGGTTTGGTCGGGTCAATATCTTGTCTGCTTCAACAAGAAACCTGACCTGGATCAAGCTCCAGGTGCTGGATTTTTCGGGTCACCCTATGAGCTGGGCCAGGTTTAACAACTATGCTCTTTTGTACAATGCTTTGGTTTTAAAATGTATTCTTTTTGTTGCTTTGTGTAGCTGGAGATTGTGATGTCCACACCAGATGTGTTTCAGGTTGTTTGATTTGCGATTTTCTATTTAGAATTTCGTTTACTGCATTTTGGCCTCCTGGGTTTGAGACTCTTTGTGCTTTTATTGTCTTGTGTTCAGGTTTTAAGGCAGTTGGTGAAGGACTATCCTACGTTGGCTTTGGGGGTAATTGTATTATTACTTTCTCTAAGATTTCATAACTACTTGTTTTCTTTCTAGCATGGTATGGTATTGGCCACATCTTGCAAGAACTCAGGCAAGTCTTGGAATGCGGATCATGCATGTTTGTGATTTCATATGTTACATAAGAGAGATACAGAGCATTGTAGACCTTTTTTCCTCATCCTGTCCACTTTATGATTGTGTATATGACTATATTCCGTAAATGCATCATGATTGGCTAAAACATGAAGAAGCTTTATTTTATATTAGATTTTGCGAAAGACGGGCCAATATGCTTTCAGTTTGTTGCAAGTCACGTTTGGCATATTGAAGCAAATCCAATTAAACAGATCAGAAGTTGCTGCAAGTCTGCAATCTGGATCAGGAACTTTTCTTTTCCTCATCCTGTCCACTTGATGAGTGTTTACTAGAAAGTTCTTTTGGCTAGTGTCAGAATGCTATGGTCAATTGCAAGAGCTGCCATAGATAGATTTCAATGATATTTTTTGACTAATCTTACTTTCTTCTCAAGAGATTTGTGGTGCGGCCAATATCTTACAGGTTGGTACTGCTTTAAATGCTGAGGATGCCAGAAACGCAATGAATGCTGGAGCCAAATTCTTCATGAGTCCTGCTACTGTGAAGGTACTTTTAGTATTCTGAGATCTGCACAGGTTTTCTTTCAATTAGTATAGAGATAATAACTTAAAGAGTTTTGTACTTTTCATTCCTATTTCTTCCTCTTTTAATTTCCTTTCGTTCTTTTTCTTCAACTAATTTTAAACATACTTTATTTTTGTTTATTTCTCAGATGCTTTGGCTTTACATCTGCCATGCTTTTTCTTTGTTTATTCTTACATGCTTACTTATCATCAGGACATTATGGACGATGTTGTGAAGGATGAAATTCTATACATACCTGGTGTAATGACACCCACAGAAGTAAGCAACCTGTGAACTTAAACTGTCTTTCATTTCTTAAGCTCTAAGAATCCTTGTAGATGTACAAGTAAATGAAGAAGTTAAACTGCTCATCTTAGTGGCCACTGCTATTGTTTTGATATAGAGAATTTGGAGGGTTTAATTATTAGAAATTTGTGCTCTCCATTATTTATGTAAGAGTTAGACCATTTGAATCATATTTCCCTAAGGAGACTATTACGAGAACTTGTTTTTTTGCAGATACTGTCTGCATATGATGCTGGTGCTAAAATGGTCAAGGTGAGTGCTGTCACATTCTCATATTTAACAATGTTGGTAAGGGAGTTGGTTATGAGATAGAGATGTTCATGTGGTACTATATATGCTCCATTTCGCAAGGCCCTTGTTTGCTCACTTTAAGTATTCTTTATTGAATGAATGTTCTTAGTATGTACAGGCCAAGGATCACCTTATGGATTATATTTCTATCTTATTTGGTGGATTAGGTTTATCCTGTTTCTGCATTAGGTGGTGTCCAATATGTATCAGCACTCAAGAAGCCTTTCCCTCACATACCAATGGTTGCTTCTCAGGGCATCACGATAGGTTAGTGATATATGAACACCGCCCCAATGCTGCTCTTAAAGATCAATTATTCAATTCTCGTGCACTGTCGTTAAGCTTGATAGTTCTTTTTTCCCCCCATTTTAAAACAGGGATCATGACCTTTTATTTTGAATGAAAACTGTATGATAAAGTTGGAAAATGGTTAACACCTCCTAGATGTGGATATCAGTTAGATTGATATTTGATTGCATGAACCATATGCTTTATGCTTCTAGGAAAGAATAGTACCTAAGGACTATCATTTATCATAATTTTCCTAACTGAAGTGTTCTTTGAACAGAAAAATTTTACCATTACACATTGATAATGCCTCTTTAGTATTTACTGTCATAAAATCTTGGTATAGGTCCAGTTGTACCATTTTCATTTCAAGCTTCTTGCTGCAGTTCTTGATTGGATAACATTTGTTTCAAATTTGATGCAGATTCTATAGGGGAGTACATATCTTCTGGAGCATCATCCGTTGTTTTATCAGATGCCATTTTTGATAAAGGGGCGATGACCCAGAGAAATTTCAATGTAATACATCAACTTGCAAGCCTTGCTGCTTTGGAGGGAAAAGAAGCTGTTGAACGGTGAGTAAGAGCACAGTCTGTCTCTAAAAATTGTCGTTGTCATTGTCTTTTCCTGGTTGTTTCATTGTATAAACTGTTGGTTGCTAATCTATTTTCTCTCTTACATCTAGAGGATCTTTTGGGTCAACAACCTCTCATGTTAAAGCTTAGGATGTGACCTTTAATGTTGCGAAATCTCCTTGTGTTTTGCTGAAGGTTTTCCTTCCAAAAGTGTAATCAATATTCAGTAGTTGTAGGCTATGGAATAAGTGGCAATTTTCCATCTTTTGTGTTGTATCTATCAATCATCATTCATGATCCGTTCATTTGGATAAGGGTCCTTTAGGAATCTCAAGGCTTATTTTCTATCCTGGTTTCATATTATTTTTCTTCAATTGAGTTTTCGTTTTATGCTGTCATTTACGCATCTCTATCTAGCAGTTAGGTTTCCTTGTGTGTTATAGGTTGTGTACATATTCCAGTTTGCAATGGAAGGTAAGGTCTTACATGCCCTGAGAAAATATTGCATATGATTGACACTGCTGCTATCTTTTGTTCTATTGCTGTCTGATGCAAGCAAACGCCATGCAGAAAAAGAAGTCGCACCACAAATTAATTACCTCGTGTTATAGGTTGTGTACATATTCCAGTTTGCAATGGAAGGTAAGGTCTTACATGCCCTGAGAAAATATTGCATATGATTGACACTGCTGCTATCTTTTGTTCTATTGCTGTCTGATGCAAGCAAAC
>Ga0325410_1008406_pt1 | contig 11187 bp, 12 predicted proteins | sample PopdelMetagenome_16_FD_206182 | JGI IMG/M metagenome (GOLD analysis project Ga0325410, IMG submission 206182) | Populus deltoides microbial communities from Bellville, Georgia, United States - Xylem-PdIQD-R3 | ecosystem: Host-associated > Plants > Phyllosphere > Stem > Wood/Secondary xylem...
AGTAGAGAACGATAACAATCCGAATATTGAAGCCTTAGCAAGCAAGCAAGCAATTTTGAAGATTCTGATGTATTTTAATTTATGATCCTTTCCTTGAGTTCGCTCTCTACTCCATCCCATCCCATCCCATTTCATTTCATTTTCTTTTGAAGATGAATTTAAAGAGAAAAGTAATGGCCACCTGCCTTCCCGGCCCTGTCAATGTAACTTCCAAGCATTAATTAGCATTTCAATTTTTATTGTACGATATTTACCCTCTCCAATGGACTCACCTTCTTGAGCTTCCTCCCATCACCCTGAAAATTGCAAAAAAAATCATGAAAAAAGATGTCAAAATCCCCCATCTAAGCAAGATAAGTGAGCTTATTCAACCATTTTTTCTTTCCCGTCGTAGGCACATTAGCAAGATAAGTACATTTTGGGGTTGGTTTGTTCAAACTTCAATTAGTATATAAGAATAATAAATGGATGCTTGAGTATGGTTACTTGAAGATATTATTTTTATACTACTTTAAAATCTTACGTTATATATAGGGTTTACAAGACATTAAAATTAATTTTATATAAAATAAATAGTGCTCTTTTTCTCTTCCAACACAACAAGATCTTGTTTTTCAAATAATACTTGATATTTAAAGTTAACATCTTGTTTGTTTGCGGGAAAAAGAATTTTTTTAAAAAATAAAAAAAGTTATTTTTTGATATTTAATTGTATTATAAAAAATAAATTGATAATCATTTTTTATGTTTAGTACATGAAAAATATGCTAGAAAATAACATCTTTGAACTATTAAGGTTTTGGAATTAGGAGAGCTTTTTTAGTTCTTAATTTTTTTCAAGCATTGTTTATTAATTTGAAATAAACTTTAACAAAATGAATTATTTTATTATATTTAGTTTTACAGTAAAATGAGTTGAAAAATATTTTTTAATGTTTTTATGTATACTAACAAATCAATTATAAAAATTAATAATTTTTTTTGGCACCTCAAATGAGTCTTTGAACATAAATATTTCATAACTCAAATAGAGTATAACTTAATTAGTATTTATTTTATAATTAACATTGCAATTTAAATATTTAAGAATAAATTTGAGGGTGATGATCAGAAGTAGCACATAATTTTTACTATACAAACATCGATAAACAATAATGATAACATGTAACATGCAAAATGAAAAGTGTCTTCCCAAGTTTAAAAGAGAAAAACACTTATTTTTCTTGGAGTCACCAAAACAATCAAAAAAAAAATGTAGAAAGTGTTTTTTTTTAAAAAAATTTACTTTCCCACAAATAATATAATTTTGAATTAATTCAAAGAAAAAAAATCAATACTTTAGTATGTTATTTCACTCAATATATTTTTTAAAAAAATCACATGAGATATCAATAACATTAGAATAAAAAAAAACCTAAATTGTATTCCATAGTATTATATTCACATGACATATTAAGAATATTATCTAATATTAATAAAATCATTAGAAAATATTTTAGAATCTGTAAAATTAATCGAAATGCGTACAAGTTAATCTAAATATCTACATTAATAAAAAAAATAAATTCACTAAAAATAAAACACAATACAAAGCTTTTGAATTGGTTGGTTGATTGTTTTAATCTCATTTTGCTCCATTTTTGTCATCTTCCCTAAACTCCATAAAGAAAAATACAATAAATAGTCAAGGAACTTCGTTTTTGAAGGTAGAAATGATCTCTGTCCATTCAACGGCTGAGATTGCAAAAACACAATTTATAACCACACACTAAGAAGCACAGAACAATATTCCTTGCAGACGGTTAAAAGTAATAAAGTTTTTATTAAGAGAAAAAAGATCACATTCCACACACAATCATTTTCTTTTTTCCTGATTTTCCCCCAGAGAGAGAGAGGCCAAAACGACAGATCATCTTCAGTGCGTAAAAGGGGGGATTCCTGACATGGGCACTGACAGAACTGTCTCCGGTGGCTGTGGAGACGACGTTTGTGGTGGTCGTCGGGGTGGTGAAGGTGAAGTGGTGGTGGTGGGAGTGAAATTTGATGGACCAAGTAAAGAACTTTTGACATGGTCATTAATGAAAATGGCACAGCCTGGGGACCATGTCATTGCTGTTCATGTTCTTGATTCTGCAACTGGTAATGATGACAGTGATAAAGGTCGTGTTTCTCTTTAATGGGTTCTTTTTATTTTTGTCAAAGATTGATCTTTTTGTATGGTTTTTGGTGGATGTGGTGTACAGAATGTATGGCAGGGACTGCATCACTTCTGTCATTAGTGAAGACATTTGATTCATTGTTGGCTGTCTATGAAGGTTTCTGCAACTTAAAGCAGGTTGCTTTTTTTTTCCACTCCTTTTTCCAAATCAGCAATTTTCTCTCTCAATTTTTAAGTTTTTGGAATGGGGTGTTTTTCTGCTTGATTTCTGAGAAAATTGAGGAAAACTTTTTTTTTTTTTTCAAATAATGAGGATTCTTAGTCTAAGTATTGAAATTTCTGTGGTATTTTCACCAAGGAAATGGATGGTGATTTTCATATATTTTTATTGTTGGGATTGAGAGGATGAATATTGAATTGGGTGAGCTGTGTTTTCAGGTGGATTTGAAGCTAAAAGTGTGTAGAGGTGAATCAGTGAGGAAAATTCTGGTAAGGGAAGCAAAAGCAAATAGTGCTGCTAAGCTGATTGTGGGAACTTCTAAGAAACATCAGAAACTCTACTCTTCAACCTCAACAGCAAAGTATTGTGCTAAAAAATTGTCGAAAGGTTTCTCTGTCTACGCTGTTAGGAATGGCAAACTTGTGTTCCAGAGAGAAGCATCGGTTCCAAATATTGATACCTTACAAGGTTTTAGTTCTTTACTCTTCTGGGTTTCATGTTCTTAATTTGGTACGATAATGAGAATAATGCTCGCATGGATGGTTTTTATGGGTTTTCATTGATGTGCTTAGCTTTTTTTTTCTTGTGCTTTAGTATAATTATTACGGTTCTTGTTTGCTTAGTTCGTGTCTCTTTGAGCAAGAAAAATAATAACTGATGCAACTGATTTTGTGGTGGCAGATAAATTAAACCAAGAAAGTCGAAATTGCTCACAAAAATCTCAGAATAAGAATTCTATAAATTGTACTCCACGCTTGCTATTGCTGGATGAATCTGGAGCACATGAATTGGAGGAGTCATGTAGGGATGGCAACGGGGATAACTCATTGGCTTTGGTACCAATTCAAACAAACAAGCCATTATCGAATTCAGATTCCGATGTGAGTGAAGGATTAGTGGAGTCAAAGCAGGGTTGGTCATTTCTCCGTCGGGTATTTTTCCATAAGCAGCAGCACACAGAGAAAGCTCATATTAAAAAGATATCTGTGGTTAAATGGGTGTGTAGGTTACCTACTCGTAATTCTTCATCTGTGGTGTATCCAGATCAAAAACAGAATACGTCGCACGTGGATGAAGATCAAAACTCGAACTCAGAAGGAAAAAATTATGCAATAGTGCCAGTGGGGCCTGAGGTTGCTTGGACTCCCATTTCACCATGTCATGGCTTGAATGGCATTCCAGAAGAGTTGAAAGACCTGCATGAGAAATATTCATCATCCTGTAGATTATTCAGCTATGAGGAACTTGTGATGGCTACCTCTAACTTTATTCCTGGTTTGTTCTTTATCTGAATTTCATATCACTAGTTTTGACTTGTGCACATTTTGGTCTTTCCTCCTAATTTTGTTCTTGAATTGTTACTTCCAGAGAATATGGTAGGCAAGGGTGGTAGTAGTCATGTTTACAAAGGGTGCCTTCCTGATGGCAAGGAATTGGCAGTGAAAATTTTAAAGCCATCTGAGGATGTAATAAAAGAGTTCGTTGCAGAAATCGAGATCATTACAACTTTGCATCACAAGAACATAATCTCTCTATTTGGTTTCTGTTTCGAGCACAACAAATTACTCCTAGTTTATGACTTTTTATCAAGAGGAAGCCTAGAAGAGAATCTGCATGGTACATACTTTCTGTGCTTGGGATTTGATGAGATTATTTCATTTTCAGCATTGAAGTGATCCTTAACTCCTAATTGCTAATTCTTGACAAGGTAATAAGAAAGATTGGAACGCAGTTGGTTGGCAAGAGAGATACAAGGTGGCTGTGGGTGTAGCGGAGGCGCTCGATTACTTACACAATTGCTGTGATCAACCTGTGATCCATAAGGATGTAAAATCTTCTAACATACTTTTATCAGATGATTTTGAGCCACAGGTGCTGTATTCTAAAGCTTTCTGTGGATTTATATGAAGATCTTATATTCTTGGCAGCTTTTGATGTCGATTATAATTTATTTGTTTCTCAGTTGTCAGATTTTGGATTGGCTAGCTGGGCTTCTACTTCATGCAATGCAACTTGCACCGATGTTGCAGGAACCTTTGGGTGAGTAGTTTGCTTTGCAATTCATGTTTTCTACCCATTTTCTTTAGTGTTTCAGAGTTTGAATATGCCATGTATTTTCTTTGTGGCAGTTACCTGGCCCCAGAGTATTTCATGCATGGCAAAGTAAGTGATAAAGTGGATGTATTTGCTTTCGGAGTTGTGCTCCTTGAGCTTCTCTCTGGAAGAATGCCTATTAACAGTGAACATCCGAAAGGCCAGGAGAGCCTTGTCATGTGGGTAGGTTTCCTCATACACTTATTAATTCAGACTGAAATGTATCTTGTAAGGAGATGCTTTTATTTTTCATAATATGAAAGAGGAGAAAAGGACTGCTCAAAAACCTATTGCAATACCAACAAGTTAGGACAATGTGAGCGCAAAGAAAATGCAAAGAAAATTGTGTTTTCAATATGGACCTTTTGCAGTTGAATAAGTCAGGAATTTTCAAGCTGATTGGGGTGTGAATTTATATTTTGTTCCTACAAGATACTTGATTCTGACTGGATAAACTGAATGCGTGATTTTGGATTTTTTGTTTTTTCTTATGAGGAAACCTCAGGATCTGTCGTTGTCCTTCTCTAAGAATTCTATTTCACAGTTTGTTAATATTTTCTTCTTGATGTTATATTTTACAATTAATTACTGTATGATTTTGGCATCCAGGCAAAGCCAATTCTTGAGGGTGGTAAAGTGTCCCAATTGCTTGACTCGCATCTAGGTAGTGAATATGATGATGATCACATCGAAAGAATGGTATTAGCTGCAACCCTTTGCATCAGACGTTCTCCTAGATGTAGGCCACAAATGAGCCTCGTAAGTTAAATTTCACTGAATGCTTTGATTATACGATGTTTTTTTTCCTCTCTTTTCTATGAATTGAATATTTGCTCATGATATTTTGCCTGGTTACAGATTTTGAAGCTTCTCCAAGGGGATGAGGAAGTAAAGAATTGGGCAAGGCACCAAGTTTGTGCATCAGAAGAACTCGACGCCGTGGACGGGGAAGCGTTTCCTACCAATATTCAATCCCATCTTAACCTCGCATTACTTGATCTAGAGGATGATTCTCTTTCTATTAGCAGCACCGAGCAAGGCGTGTCAGTAGAAGATTACTTGCAAGGGAGATGGAGCCGCACATCAAGCTTCGACTAACCATAGGCCAGTGGAATGCAATGTGCAAGTTGTGCAATCTTTTCAATGTACAGGGGGCTTGATTGGTTCATCTTTTCAAAAACTTTTCTGGGTTAAATCCACTGGTATGGTCTTGGAAGAGAGGTTTTCTGCAAGAGGCTTGCCTCCGCCTAGGCTTAAAAGTTGTATTAAAAAAAAAGGTTTCAAGGACTGGTTTTGTTTCGATTTTTGGTCATTTGTGAATTTGCTTTAGAAATTGATTTGAGACATGTAGCAAAACTCCCTCCACCCGAATATTAGTGGTGAATGGCTTTCCCCCCCAATTACATGCTGTACTCGAAGACGAGTATCAGTGCTTGCTTTCTTGCATCAGATGGTGGTGATGTTAACTTTGATAAACTAGACTTTATTTTTATACATGAAATTATAAATTTAGGATCCCTTTACCTTTTCTTTTCTGAAACACTTGTTTGAGCTGGCTGGCGTTGTGACTTGACAATGAAAAGCCAAGACCTTTAGTCTCTGCTTTGTGGTACAAGATGTTACTTTCCTATAGTTCTAACATCATGTGTGATTTCTTGTATTCAAGGAGCTTCCCTATCCTCAAATCCCCCCCCACAGAACACAAAATGTTGGCTATAAATGACCTTACTGTTCTGCACACTAAGAACCCATTTGGAATTGCTAGCAAAATGGTCTATTTTTAAGAAAAAAATAATTTATTTTTAAGTGAAAAAATACTATAACTAGAACCGGGATTTTGTAACATGATTTTCTTATGTAGACTCTTAACATTAAGAGAAGAAATAAGGAAAAAGAAGGCTCTTTTTTTCCCCACAAAAACGAAGATGAACGAAAATTCTGCACCATGTCTCCACACCTGAGGCCTTAGCCATCAGCTAAATTAAAAAAAAAAAAAAAAGGGAAGGTTATATTGGCCCAGCCAAATCCTATTACGCTCACTAGTTTCAATTTGTAAAAAAAATCTAGCTTCAATTAATGTGGTGGTCATATCCTAACAGTTGGAAAAAAGAAATCGTATTTAATGACTTGGAAGAATACGTGGGTTGTCTATAAATTTTGAAAATTGTGAATTAAACCAATCTCACAGCGTTACCAGTTTCGAGCTCGGATGTAAAAGTTGTAAAAATTGTATTTAAAATGTTTTTTTATTTAAAAATATATTAAAATAATATATATTTTTTATGTCTTAAAATTTATTTTTGACATTTAAAATCAAACAACGGTAATTTAAGAGAAGAAAAAAAACCCACAAAAATTATGAGAATGGAGGCACAAATCCAACTTCACAATCAACAAAAACGAGAGGACTAATCATTCATGGCATTCGGTCTCAAATTCATTCAAACTCGCCGGAAAAAAAATTGTTGTTTGATGTATGCACGATTACAATCAACAAAAGGCTGGAGTTTCATTTGTATGTCTACGAGGGTTGTCTGTTGCAGTAATTGAAGGATATTAATGACCGTGTTGTAATGGGGGATGATTTGTAGATGTAGGTGGGGCTCTCAAGAGCAAACCTAGCCTAGGCAGGCAACTGGTCAACGATCACTGGGTCTACCTGTTAGTTGGATTTGATAACCTTGGAACAAACCATAACCAAATTTGGCATGCTTGCAATTTGCAAAGTGCAGATCAAGAGTCAGAAGTTGAGACAGAATTGGGAAGGATTATGCTTGGCTCAATCATCGCATACATTGTGAAAATTAGAAAACTGGCGGGCGTTTAATATTGTGATAATGATTCGAATGCAGCCATCCAGCATTCCCAAAAGCTCTTAGACTGCCAACAGGCAAATTCCATCCACCGAGTTCATGGAAACGAATCATTAGGCAGCTACTTGGATACTCGAAACAAGAGAATAAACATGCTCATCAATTTTCACATATATGGTGATGTTATTTTCAAATGGCATATGGCCTCAACACACAAATACAAAATTTGTGCAGGAACCTGACCAGCACTGAATTCTACTTAGCAGCGCGATCTTGCACCTCTTCTCAGCTTGTAAGACTGCAGTTACAGGCAGGCTCTTATCAGCAAAATTGGTCGCTTCAATGACCCCTTCTAGTCTGCAAAATAGGAAGCTGAAAAACTCTTGGACTGGACCTTTACAAATAACCCCCATTCAAGCAAAAATAGCGATGGCAGTTCTGCATCAGTAGCAGCACATTAACTATAACACTTGCTTCCCAAGTCTTTGTCTAGAAGTCCAGAAAAAAAGATGATTAGCTGTAATCCCAAAAACCCAGAAAGCGCGTTAAATTCTGATGATTCTGATCATTTCCAAGGGTATTCACCATTCATCTCAGAATGTGTTCAGGTTGACCCAGTTTACAGTTCAGAAAGAAGCCTGCAATTTCAGGTTGCTAGAGCGATCAATGAAAAGGAATGCATAAATTTGTAAGCATGAGCAACACGCAGCGTGCATTTGACATGCATTTGACATGCATGGCATTTGAATGCACGGACAACCCATCTGACTGGTGGTAGCTTTAAATTTCATCATTCATCACTGTCACTGATATCAAAGATTGATCTCCTGACCACAAATGAAGCCCTGGAGGGAGCTCTGAATCTATAGAAAGAAAGCGCTGGTCTTCGTTTATTGGCAGAAATTTTGAGCTTATTTGCAGCTGTCATCATGAGTTTCCCAACTGCAGAAGTTGTTTTTAGCTTATTCCCTGAACTTCCAGATCGAAGATTGGTTGGCAGTGGAGAAGCCAGTGTTCTTGGGGGCGTTCTGATGTCAACCTGTGGTAAGGTAGAAACTTGCATATTTGAGAAATCATTAATTTTAGCAAATATTACTTCTTGTGGTCTCTCTGTGGGAGTTTCCACTATTGGGCAGGAAAAGGTTGCAGGCTTAACTTGATTTATAGGTGTCGGTAAACCAGAGCACACTTTGGCAGCAAGATTTGGAGCTTTTTTTCTTCTATCAAATTCCTTATTGAGGTCAGCCATTCTCTTCTTGTCCTTGCTCTTTTTCTTGAAACAAGCGACAATTTTTGGAAGCGCTTCTGTTATTGTTGCATGCTCAACTTCATTTCTAGGTGCCAATAAACCAGAAGACACTTTGGCAGCAACACTTAGAGCTTTTTTACTTCTGTCAAGTTCTGTGTTGATGTCAGCCAGTCTCTTCTTTTCCTTGCTCATTTTCTTGAAATAAGGAGCACTTTTTGGAAGTTCTTCTGTTGCAGGCTTAACTTCATTTCCAGGTGTCAGTAAACCAGGGCACTCTCTGGCAGCAAGTTTTGGGGATTTTTTACTTCTATCAAATTCCCTGTCGATTTCAGCCAGTCTCTTCTTTTCCTTACTTCTTTTATCAAAACAAGGGACAGTTTTTGGAAGTTCTGCAGGTGATTTGATGCCAAGTAATCCTTCTATCCTCTTGTTATTACCATTTGGTATCATGTCATTTTTTCTGGTGTTTGTAACGAGAGAGCCAATGGCATTGCTACCATCAGAAATATGGTCGTCCTTTGCAGCTAGACACTGAGGTAAGTGTTGATTATGAAAGCTATTTGAAGACCTTATTTCCACATGAAGAAACCAATTTCCTTTGAGACCCTGAAAAGCATACTTTATAGGCAGTGACTCCAGCAGGTGGTAGAAGCAATTATTTCTCCTTACCTGCTAAAGGACAGAGAAGTGTAAGAAAAATTAACATGAAGGAATCCCCAAACAAAATCTGAAATTAAAGAAAGCAAAAGGATCTTTTTAAAAATACCTTTAATTCATAAACTTTAATCTCTCCCAATTTCGGAAAACAATTGAAGTGCATTTTCTCCAGCTCTCCTACAGCATAAATATTGGCATGCATTACTTTTCTATGAAGTAGAGAAAGGGTAAACATAAAGAAAGGTCACAGGCAGCTTTTTAAAGATCAAATGCAATGCAAGGAACTAAGCATGCAAGAATGCTGGAGGAAAATTTGGACAAATATGGAACCCTAAAGCAGAAAACACAACCAAATGGAGCATGTATATAGTCTAGTTATATGATAAATAAACTCAATACAATAGATTAGCAGGTTCTCCACTTTGCAAACTTCATTGAATCAGTAGGTCTATTCTGGGATTAAAACTTTGTTACCTTACAGGGGAGCTGTTTAAGGTTATGTGAACTTTGAGAGTCCGTTGTATCCCTTCTCTAATGAGAACTAATAAAGAGTATCAATGAGACATCTTCTACAAAACAAAAATGAAAGAGGGACAAAAGGCTAACTTATCCAACATTTTACTGAATGACTTCAGGCTATCTCCTCCAGTTTTTTTGGGGCCAGGTATTACTTACAGGATTTTCTGATTAAATTATTTTCAAACTTCTTATGTTTGCTTGTAAAACACCCCATTTAAGTATACAAATGCTGAATACTGATGAGAACATCAGGTAGGATAAATCAATGACATAAATGCAAGCATTAAACCTCTATTCATGGTACAAAATGATTGAGCTTCAAAACTCTGAAGCCATCCAATTTATGTACAAACTTTCATGATTAAAGTGTGGTGTCTCCACTTCATCCTCCTAAAGATTACCTCTTGCCCTGTAATCCAGCACTAAATATCTAACAAATTAATCTCTTATGAATTGCCGACATGATTGTGTCATCAACAATTAGGCTGACCTCATAAAATAATCAATATCTAACAAAAGAAATGATCTTTATAGCACCATAGAGTTCTCAAAATGCATGGAGTTACTTACCAACACAGACATCACCACTTTGGGACCACTCATCAGAGCTATAGATCCCTCAAATTATATTCCCTGCAACCAACTCTCAAATTCACTTGGCATTCCCTAAACTTCCTTGAATTAGTATGTTCAGCCACCTCTAGTATGCATTTCACCTCAACTAAATTATGTTAAACTCCAAAAGCTTACTTCTTCAGTCAGCACATCATAACTCTTTTCACTTTCAGCATTAATGAAACAAAAAAGTTATTGAAATTGACTTCTATCAAACCCCATCTAACCTCCAATACTCTATCACCTAACAAAACTGTTTCTTTGACAATGCATTATGTCTAATAAGAAAAAGCAGCAACCTTTTGCATAAAAAAAAAATATAAATAGAACAAGTGCATAGTCCCAATTCAATACAGCAAAATCACAAACACCAAAACAGTGTGCTTTAGAATCCAAAAGTGAAGAAAACCTAGAAGAGCACATCAAGTGAAACGTCAAAACAAACAATCAGCTCCATAATAGAAACCATGATACAGATGAAACAAATAAAGGCAAGTAAAAAGAGGGATTGTTGAAAATTCAGAGAAGATGTTAATAATAAACAAAGAGAGGCAAGAAAAAAGATTATAGAAAGAAAGTTACTCTTGAAATCAGCAACAGTGATGTCAGGAGAGATGCCCATGGCTATGTGAGTGTCCATGTTTGTGTCTGTGAAAACAGCTACTTCACCATCACTAGGTGTTGATGCCATTGAGAAGGCGATGAAAGACAATTGTCTGCAACTAGCCTAAATGGATAGGCAGAGAGAATGTGGCCGTGCTATTGATTGCAGTTCTGGTTGAACGATTTTCTGTCGCTTTAAAGTAGATGACCAAGGCCTGTCTAGCCTCCATTAACTACTGGGAAGGAACCTGGCCACAAG
>Ga0325410_1008408_pt1 | contig 11182 bp, 5 predicted proteins | sample PopdelMetagenome_16_FD_206182 | JGI IMG/M metagenome (GOLD analysis project Ga0325410, IMG submission 206182) | Populus deltoides microbial communities from Bellville, Georgia, United States - Xylem-PdIQD-R3 | ecosystem: Host-associated > Plants > Phyllosphere > Stem > Wood/Secondary xylem...
GCCGTCTCTCCTTCAATTCACACTCCTTAAGTTGTTCCCCAACCTTCAACTTCACCCATGCAACTTCCCTGCGCCCTTCATTCAGTTGCTTCTCCTTCAACTCAAACTCTTCGACAAGCTTCTTCCTTTCCACTTCAATTTCCTTTTGCCTTTCCTCAATTTTCTTCTCCTTCAACTCAAACCCTTCGACAAGCTTCTTCCTTTCCACTTCAATTTTCTTCTCCTTCAACTTAATCTTTTCAACATACTTCTTCCTTTCCACTTCTATTTCCTTTCGCCTTTCCTCAATTTCCTTCTCCTTCAACTCAATCTCATCAACAAACTTCTCTCTCACCAACTCCTCCCTCTCTTCAACTTCCTTCCGCCTCTCCTCCAACTTCTTCCTCTCCAACTCAACCTCTCGACGCCGTTCCTCAAAATCCTTCTCCTTCAATTCAATCTCTTTATAATGCTCCTCAACCTCCGCGTCTCTCAACTTTATAAAATCTTCGCACCGTTCCTCAAACTCCTTCTCCTTCGATTCAACTTCTTTCTCTCTCCCCTCCAGTTGCCGTTCCTTCGTGTGAAGCTCTTTGGCGCAGTCTTCGATGGAATTGAAAGTGGAGTCAAAGTGAGTTTGGAGTTCTTTCCATTGAAGAGTGAGTAAGAGAAAGGAAGAGGCTTGCTCGTGAATTTCATTGACACTTCGGCTGAAGTTTTGTTGCCTTAACTTAGTGAGCTTCAACTCGCTGCAAATCTTCTCCTCCATTGAAATAGGAGACGAAGCCGTAGCGCCGCTCACTGGAGTGGATGGGATACGACTCAGAAGCTGATGAGGGTAAAACGACAGGTCATCGTCAATTGGTTAATAAATTTTTGAGCAAATCATAATCACTATTAATGTGTTGGGAAAACCTTAATAATACCCCGTATATGGACCCCGGTTTACGATTTTGAAATTTTTTAAAATTTATTTTTTAGTTTTAAATTATTATTTTTAATATATTTTTAAATTATTTTAATATGTTGATATGAAATTTTATAAAAGAAAAAAAATATATCTAATATATTACCGAGTAAAAAATATTTTAAAAAATAATATTTATCATACTTCCAAAGAAACTTTTTAAAAATAGTTTCATGTAAAGTTATTAGATTTAACTCATCCTATAGCAACCTATTTATAGCTCGGATTATGAATTATATAAGTTAACTAAATTGAAAGATTCAATTTTTTAAAAAATAAAAAGTTTAAACAACATCATTTTGACTTTTTTTGTTTTCTATAAAAAAATAAACCAGATGTTAATCAAGTTTTGAGACGGTTGTATTTTTCATGCAATCTATATGCTCTATATTTTTGTTCAAAAGTTTAAACCATAGTTTTGAAACTTGGCCTGGCCCGACGGGTTGACCCGGCCGATCCAGAACTGAAACCGGACTAGGTTTAAGAAAAAACTGGGAAAGGCAAAATCTAGGATGACCCGGCGACTCGGTCAAAAACTCGGTTGCAACTTATTGACTTTTTTTTTTTACTAAAACGACATTGTTTTGATTTAAAAAAAAAAGAAATTGACCCGGTGACCCGATCAAAACCTGGAACCTTGGCCTTGAACGGGGTCGAGTTTAAAAATTATGTTTTAAACTATTAGTTGCAATTTCGAGATATTATGCATATTATTCTCTAAAATATCAATTCAAATTAAAGTTATTTGAACTTACAACTTATATGAGAGGTGATGAAATTTAAATTTGTGATTTTGTGATCAACAAGAAACTTAATACGTTATTAAAGAATCATCTTAATTTAAAAATTTAAGCAATAAAGTTAAGTTTTAAGATATAATTTATATTTTTTCTAACATGTATAATTATTATTATGGTATATATGAACATCAATTTGTTTTTTTTTTTTTTTAAAGTTACCATATATAATCAAGCAATTCATGTACACTATATATATTATTTTGCACTATTTGCTTATCATTTATGTTTTACATAAACTTGTTTTAAATTTCTTTATTTCTCATGTTATATGTTTTTTTCATATCATTTATAATACCATTATATAAATCGGTAGCAGTCAGACATCTAAAGAATAAAATCATATATCGACATAAAATCCATGTTTTATTAAGCTATTCCAAACTGAAGGTTGAAAGACATAAAATCCATGCATTAACATAGGTTGAAAGTTTTTAATGCATTCTCATGCCCTTTTTGTAATTTTAAATATATTTTAAAATATAAATCCAAAAAAATACATTTTTAATGTATTCCAATCATTTTCATATTATCAAAGTTTTTTTAAAAAATTTAAAATTTAAAACTTTACTTTTAAGTCATTGAACCAATTCCAAAATTCTAATTAAAAGAAAAAATAAATAATAATTACTGACGCGAAGTGTGGTTACTATTATTTTTTAAAGTGATTTTTATGTCTAAATATATTAAAATAATTTTTTTTAAAAAAATTATTTTTAAAATTAATGCATTAAAATAATTTAAAATATATTAAAAAAATTAAAATTTAAAAAAACATTAATTCATAGAAGAATATGAACATTTTAGTGTCAGCTGGCGATTTAAAAACATTAAAGCAAAAGGAGGGGGACAGAAAATCTAAAAAGAAAAACAAAAGGAAGACTTTGGAAAAATAATGGATTATGCTGCCGATTAATTATGGATTCTGACGCTGATGTAAATAAATATTTTATTATGGATATTTTTAATTTTAACATTGATAAATATTACATAATAAAATAAATATATAATATTTTTAATTTTAATATTGATAAATATTACATAATAAAATAAATATATAATATTTTTAATTTTAACATCAATAAATAAACCAATAAAATAAATTTTATAACAAAGCATATTTATTGTTTTGTATTTTTTTCAAGAAAAAAAAATATGTACATACTCAGGTTTGCATTTCATAGATCAATTAAATAATGAAATAAAATAAAAAGTATGAGAGACCCATAAATAAATTCAAAAAATTCCATGAATGTTTTGAAAATTTCTAATATCATAAATGAACTTATTTAATCGTTATCAAAATAAAATAAAATAAAATAAAATAAATTAATGTGATTTGTCAAATACAACCTCGACGCAAAGTAAATTTAGCCAATCCTTAATTTCTTTCTATTTTTTTTATGGACTGGGTTTGACTCAGCTTGTACGGGCTGATAAACTGGACCCAACCGGTCTAGCCTGGTAACGGATCCAAACCCGTGACCGGGCTGTTCACTGTGCATAATTATTCACGCATGCTTTGGACAGTGACAGGTAATTATATATTTCTAAGGGGGAAGGGAAAACGAAAGCCTACCTGCGTAGCTGGGAACGAAGCCGAAGATGATGGTGTATTGGACGATGCTTTCTCTGTTCCTCTTTTCGTTTGTTTTCCCTCTGGTTGTTCTTTTCTTCGGCTCTGTTTTCTCTGTTCGTGTTCTCTGGTCCCTCTCCCTCTTCGTTTCTGTCCCTGTTTCTGTTTGTTTGCTTCTCTCTCTACTGGTTTTTTTCGGTCTTCCTCTCTCCCTGTATTTGCTCCTCCTTGGTTTCCTTCTGTTTTGTGACTCTGTCTTTCTCCTTCGCGTCTCTGTTCCCAGGTTTCCTCTGTTCTTCCCTGTTCTCTCTTTCACTCCCTCTGTCCCTGTGTTTTCGTTCTTCTCTGTTTTCCCCCTTCTTCCCTCTGTTTTTTTCGTGTTTTTTTTCTCCCCCATTCTCTTCTTTTTTCTTGCTTTAAAAGCCAGAGAATGTCAAGTGTTCGTGCATCGTGGGGACGAGGGGGAGACGTGGTCCATGAAACGGTTTTGGTGCCTTTACTGCTGAAACGGTTCCTGAGGAAGCAGGCGATGAATAGTTTTTGAAACGGCGCCGTCTTCTACTCTGCAATGGCTATTTAAAATTTGCCCCACTGAACTTATGATATTTAACAATCGGATCCCTATTCAAGAAAAATCTCTTTTTAATTTTGCCCCTAGGTTAATTGCAATTGAACATCTGAATTTTGACGCCATTTACAAAACAGTCTTTGATTTTCAATTTAATCAATTCGGTCATTAATTGACTCTTCAACTTTTAATTCTTTTAAAATTACCCCTGAAAAAATCAATTAAGCTCTTGATTTGATTAATTAAACTAATTCAAAGTTTAATTAAGTCCTCAAACTTTCAATTTATGTTGTCTTGACTCAAATTTCAATTTATTCTTCATTTATTTCATCATTTCTTTATTTCATTTTTTTTCATCATCATTTTTCATTATTTTTATTAAAAAATAAAAATAAAATAAAACGAATAAAAAATTGGTTTATGATAGTTTCCTCTTTTTTATAATATTTACGATGCAAAGACATTGAAAAATTTCGTTTTCTTTTGGCTTTGCATAATAAATTTATAAAGAAAAGTAAGCATGAAAAAGGACTTTTGCTTCTTTCAAGAATCTTGTAAACTTCGACATCAGTAAATTGAATGACGACCTTCGCTGAAAGAGTTGAAATTGAGAAAATAGTCATTTGAAAGGCAACTTTCCTTGTCAATGAAATTTTTTTTTTAAATAGTCTAATTGTTATAGACGACTTGCCTGACAGTGAAAAATACAGAGATTTTTTAAAAATGATCTAATTGTTCTAGACGACTTGTCTGGTGATGAAAAATACGAGGATTTTTTTAGAGTGGTCTAATTTTTTCAAGTGACCTATCTATTGGTGAAAAACGCAAAGATTTTTTTAACGTGGTCAAATTGTTCCAGCCGACCAGCTTGACGGTGAAAAATACGAGGATTTTTCTAAAAGTGATTTAATTGCTCCAGACGACCAGCTTGACGGTGAAAAATACGAGGATTTTTCTAAAATGATCTAATAGTTTCAGGTGACCTACCCCATGATGAAAAATATGAGGATTTTTTAAAAGCGATCTCATTGTAATAGGTGACCTACCCATGATGAAAAATACAAAGATTTTTTAGAACGATCTCATTATAATGGATGACTTACTTAGATGAAAAAATACAAAGATTTTTTAGAAATAGTGTCATTGTAATGGGTGACCTACTCAAGTGAAGAATACAAAGATTTTTTAAAAATAGTTTTATTATAATGGGTGACCTACTCAGGTGGAAAAATATAAGAGATTTTTCAGAAATTGTCTCATTATAATGGGTAACCTACTCAGGTGAAAAAATATAAGAGATTTTTCAAAAATGGTCTTATTGTAATGGATGACTTACCTAGGTGAAAAATACAAAGATTTTTTTAGAAATGATCTCATTGTAATGAGTGACATTCACAGGACAAAAATTTCTCAAAAGTAAAAAATTTTCTAAAACATTTTTAATTCTTGGCCATTTTGAGATAGCCTTCATTTTGATGGATATTATCAGGGATTTCTCTTATGTATCTTTGCAAAATACATTGTTCAATGTTTCAGAGTTAGATGATACGCATGCACTTCTATCTGATTTGAAATATAAGCCTCTATTTCATATGAACCTTCTTTGTTGCATGATTGATGATATCTTGCTATTTTTATTTGAGCCCTCTTGATCGCTTGACTTTTAGTCAACTCGAGTTGTCTTATATAGGTCTTTTCCAGAATATTTGCAATTTTACTAAGCTCAGCTTTTATCATGCCCATCATGACCCATTTACTCACTGGAAATTCTATGTTTCGTTGATCAATTTGAGAAGATCATTCATTAATTCATTGTCTCACTGCCAACATCATTCAGTGTTACTCGTTGAGAGGACCAAACAACATTTTGTAAGCAAGAATGCCCCTCATTATCTCATTGTAAGAAATTTCCTTTCAATTTTTTTTCATTACCCGAAGAAATCAAATCCCCTTTTAAGCACAATATTGCCTCATTGTATGGGTCATTGCTTCTAAGTGTACTTTGTCAGTGACTCAAACAAATAATGGTTCTGATTAACACTTCTTTCCTTCTTTTTTTTTTTTTTGGTTTTGGTGAAGGAATATTTGTCGAGAATGAATCATGAAATCTGGATCTTGCATTTTGAAAATAAAAATTATTTTGATGTAAGTTTAAAATAATTTGCTTTTGAAATCTTATAACTCCCTAGTTATTTTTCTTTGAAAGGAGATGATTTGTTCTTGTGTTGGTAATATTATTATTAGTGAAGGTACATCACGAGGTAACCTTCTGCTTTTGTGAGTTTCAAATCGGAGAGCTCAAGAAAAAGCTCGAAGTTTTGTTTGAGAAGAATTTGTCTCTTTTCGAACATTTATTTCATCAGCATGAATAATAATGAGTAGTTTGTTCTCAATGTCATGACTCTTATGAAAAAATATTTTTTACATTTTAAGAGCATCATTTATTGTTATGAATCGCTTGCTTCCTAGATTGAAAAGGACTTTTACAGGCATATAATGTAGGCTGTGGTTCTTGGCTATGAAAAAAAAAAGATTTATAAGGCTAAAAAATTAATTGATTGTTAGAAGATTATTAGGACCAATTGATTAACCGAGTGTCAAACCCGGGCTCTATTCCTAGGCTAGTCAGATTTTTAGGGACTTCATCAATTTGATTCTGTATTGATGTCATTTTGGTTTCGTTTTTTAGTCTGTCCGCATTGATGCTAGACTTGATTCATGCAAAAAGTTTTTTTCTGTCATTCCTTTCAGTTGACTTGCTGATGCATTGCACGTTTTGAAATGCATCAGGACTGTCTATGAGCAGAATATCTTCAGCTAAGTGAGAGAAATGTTGTAGTTTCCGCACTGCGCCTTTGGTTGAATTGTGAAGTTTGTTTGTCTGTGTTTTGGTTCCTCGGCCTGTGGATTCACTCTTTGTATTTTGTTAGACTGGTGCGGCTGCTGCTTTATTCTTTTTCCTTTTTCCTTATATTTCACTTTTTTTTTAACTTCTTTCCACTGGAATATCATTTGATTGGTATTTTTTCTTGACTTTCCCATCAGTTTTTCTCTCTTTACGCCGTGCTTGGCTGCTGCTCCACGGGCTGTTCATTTAGTCCAAGTGTCATTAATCTGTCAGTTCGATGTCTTATCACTACTCTGAGTTTGATGTCTGCTCAATGGAGGAGGCTAATTATTTGATTCTATAGGACTTTCTTCTAGCAAAGACTTTAGCTTCTGCGAGACATTGTCTAACTTGTGTGCGAAAAAAAGGAGAGTGAGAGAGCTAATGAAGAAACCGTGTTGTAGATGAAGTTTTCGAGCAGCTCCGTCAGGATTTCATGCTCTTTCTTTCTTCTTTTTTTTGCAGTTCTTCGTGTAGCCCCTGCTGTTCCAACATCAGATTCCTTCACTAACCACTTGCAGATGTTTCGCTTTTGTTCCTTACGGCTTATTTTGTTGTATCAGTTACAAATACTGATGTGCTGGTACTGCAACCATAATTTGCACCCGACATGCTTAATTCTCCACCTTTTTTGAATTGTTAAGACATCGTGCTAATAGCCTACTCCGTATGGCTGCTCAGTTGAATCTCAATGCTTACCAAGTGTTTTTTTATTTCATTTTATTCTATCATCTTCTTTGCGCGGGCAATTCACCTAGTGGTCTCTGAAAGGATGTCGCATTATCATAGTCAGGAGGTCCATGTATGCTCCAATGACAACAAGGATTTACAGCCTTATAAAGGAGTTCATAGGTGGGTTTATAGGCTGATATGCAGTGCTGCTAGATTGTCTAGCTGATGAGTTCAGACTAAATCAAATTCTATTAGAGGTAGATCAAATAATATCGAATTCCTGACAGATGGGGTAAAATTGTCCTTGAGAACTGAAGGAGAAAAGACATGAAAATTTGAAAACCAAAGAACAATAGCAAGAAAAGACAGGCTCTTGCATTTGTTATCCCAAATCTCCAAGGTAACCAGACCATCAAGTCGATTATATATACACCAAGCTGTGCAGCAGATAAGACTACCATACAAGGCAAAAAATAACTATTTACATTATGTGGAACCACACCTGCAAAAAGTTTAATCTTCTTGGCACGTTGGAATCTTTGAGCAAAGGCATCAAAGTCCTAGAATATAAGGTTAACTAGCTAAAAGCTACTAGAATACCAAAAGGAATTGTCACTAAATTGCTAACTTGCTTCAAAATTTACTCAGCTGTTTGTTGACTACCGTGATGATTTTAAGAAATTCTTCACCCACTTTAACCAGCCCCATGTCATCAAGAGTTTCCCGTAAACATACTATGGCCCCTGAAAGGGGGCAGCACTGTCATAGCCAGGTTTTCCAAATGTGTTCTAATTATAATATGGATATCCATAATTATAATGGGAGCTCATCTGTGGGTTTGGTGGGCGATAACCAGCACAATTGTAGTGTCCGCCAGATGGGTTCGACTATGGTGCACTTTGATTTATAAAAGGACCTTCTGCTCGCAGATGAGGGACAGGCACCGGGTGTGCAATGCTAGTGTTTTGAAGTAATGGTGCTCTTAGAGGAACCTCTGATGATTCAGCAATCCGAGGGCGCTTATTTCCACTCTGGTGTTGTTCTTGTGGGTGCGGGTGCTTATCATGGCCCTGGTACTGTGCTTGACAGCGTTTATTTCTGCCCTGGTACTGTGCTTGACAGCCCTGGTATTTTGGTTCAGTCTTGAGGATTGAGCCAGAAGGTGATGCACTGCCTGAGGAGGGGGAGCCAACTGTACTTCGGGTAATGGATGCAGTAGAGGCGGGAGAGGCAACAGCTATTGGGGTCACAGCGGCTGCAGCTGTTGTGGAGGGAGAAGTAACAATGATAGGGACGACTGGATTAGCAATAAAGGCAGCCATTGGGGCGAGAGAGGTGACTGTGACCGGGTAAGCAATGTAGGAGGTGACTGTGATGGGAGCAGCTGAGGTAGCAGGACAGGCAGCCATCGTGGAATTGAGAGCAGGTTTAGTGGCAGAGACAGATTTGGATGCAAGGACAGAGGCAGAAGCAGCAGCTTTTGGGGACAAACGTTTCTTCTCACTCAGATTAGGCTGAGGAGAATTGCTGCCCAGGTTTGGTAACTTTGTTTCACTAATTGAAAGTTGTCTTTTGACATCTTTTATTTGTTGCTTGAGGGTATTTGGTGAGAATACAGTTTCAAGCTTGTAATCTTCAACGCATTTCAGTACAACCATTAGGTCAGCTACTCTTCTCTTTACAGACTCAACCTGTTAGCAAGTTTTAAGTGTGAGCATATAATAACAGTTGGATCCTACACAAGAGAAGAGATTGACATATTGAAGGAGAAAGCCAGCAAAACATACCAGTCCTTCAATTGAATTGCTCCTCCTAATTTTTTTGGCTGCAATCTTGGAACCACTTAAGTAATCCCTCAAGATAGGTCCGGGTGGGAACCGATTAACCATCTCAAATGCACAAATGAATCTGATAGCTTCCATTTGCTGTTTCTTCACGATAAGATTTTCAATAAAACCTGTTATAAGCATGCAAAAGAATAGTTACAAGTTCTATCACGCTCCAGTAGATATTTCAAATGAAAATAATAATTGATTGAGAATCGAATCAATTAATTTTCACCAGGCATTAAGGAAATCAAAGGCTAAGTTGGAAGGAAAAACTGGTGTGCTTCAAGCCACGGATTTAAGTGGATTTCCCAAGGCTAATTTGGCTATACGATGCTTAGAAATTGACAGGAGATGCTAGCACTAGCAGAAGATTATCCTTGACCTTTACTACTCTTGACAACACCGTAACAAATGACTATAAGCTGAACACTCAAATAGGCCTTTAATTCCAGTTACATACATTTCTGCTTCAAACACAGGGTATATAGTGCATTCTCCATTCAACAAAGGATTCTTTGACTTACCATCAAAGAAAGCTTCCAAAAACGACCAACTTTTTTACGCATTTCCATAATTTTCCACTATCTTGTATTTACATAACAGAATCTTGAGATGTGAAATAAACTATAATTTTAATTACATACAAGTTTCTGCCAATACCAAATATAGAATAGTTATAATTCATTAATAGCATGGTAGGGAAGAAAAAGGATCACTAGATTATAGACACGGAAGAAAGCAAAAAAATCATACTGAGCACAAGGATTAGAAACTTACCAGGAATTTTATCTCCTAGTTCAAGGACACGCAAGAATTCAGGAATCTGCCTATTTCGAGCAATAATCACCAAACGACTTATGAGCTCATCTGAATCAAAAGCAGAGGCTAGTCCATAAGCAGCCAAAAGATAAAAAAATCCCAAAACATCTAAATTGTGCTGATCATCCACTGTCATCTTTGTCATCCAAAGAAAGGCAAGTTTCGTTGCTTCTTTTCTCACATGGGGTTTGATTGTTGGGGATATTTTCGTTAATTGCTCAAGCAAAAGATTGCAACTTCTTTTCACAACAACCTCTTTGAACTCCACATCACCCTCCCTCAAATGGGGTGGGTAAAACCCTTCCATTGCATCCAAAACCAGCTTTGCAGGATCCGAGGAGAGCCCCAAAGCAATAGATACCTCATTCTTAATCTTCTCATCATGTTTACAACGCTTATTTAATAAAATTTGCAATGCCTTTCCATCCATTTTCACTGAAAAATGTAGGTTAGCATCCATAGAATAATCTACGGTCTCCGACTTCACACGGGCATTACAAGCATCAGCAACTTGTTTCTCCTTCAACTCAAACTCCTTAATTCGCTCCAAGCACTTCTTATTTTCCATTTCAACTTCCCGTAACCTCTCTTCTAGTTCCTTCTCCTTCAACTGAACCTCATCAATTTGCTTCCCTTTCAAATCAAACCTCCTATACCGTTCCTCCAATATCTTCTCCTTCAACTCAACCCCTTTAATTATCTCCTCAACCTCCCTGCTTTTCAACTCAAGTTTTCTAAATCCTTCCTCTAATTTCCTCCTATTCAATTCAACTTCCTCGCTCCTTTTGCCAACATTCTTCTCAATCAATGCAATCTCTTTAACCCTCTCCTCAACCTCCCTGCCTTTCAATCCAAGATCTTTAAGCCTCTGCTCAGCCTTCCTATCTTTCAATCCAACCTCTTTAAGCCTCTCCCCAACCTTCCTATCTTTCAATCCAATCTCTTTAATCCTCTCCTCAACCTCCCTACCTTTCAACTCAACCCCTTTTCTCCGTTCCCTAAACTCGTCATCTTTCACCCTAACTTCCTTAAACAGCTCTCTAACCCTCCTCTCCTTCTCTTCAACCTCTCTAAATCTCTTCTCCACC
>Ga0325410_1008414_pt1 | contig 11181 bp, 5 predicted proteins | sample PopdelMetagenome_16_FD_206182 | JGI IMG/M metagenome (GOLD analysis project Ga0325410, IMG submission 206182) | Populus deltoides microbial communities from Bellville, Georgia, United States - Xylem-PdIQD-R3 | ecosystem: Host-associated > Plants > Phyllosphere > Stem > Wood/Secondary xylem...
AAGAGGAAAATAAATAAAAATCTTAATCTGAAGTAAAGAAATTTTTTATTTATTTTTAGAAGGCAAAAACAAAATGTTTAAATAAGAAAATTCAGTCAAGCTTCAAATGAAAAAAAATTTCTCTTTTATTTATTTTTTATTTACCGCATGAAAAAAAATTAAAATCTTGAATTTTATTGAAAGCAGGACCCAACTTTAATAGGCACAACAAGATCCAATGTTATTGGCTGGTTGGCCATGGCCTTTCAATGCTCGGCTCGGTATGTAGCATTTGATTTGCCTTGAATTTTGTGGATTGCTAGGTCATGGCATGGCAGGACTCGGTTTCATATGTATTTTTCTGTGATATTTGGGGTGGCATGTCTCATCCCAGTTAGGCTCGGTTCGGTAGGTAATTTGCTTTTAATATTTGGGCTGGTTGGTCATAGCTTGTCAGGTCTCAATGGGATCAGTTTGCTAGGTATTTGCTTTTCATTTCTGGTCTGGTTGGTGTCGGCCCGTCAGAGGCTGGTTCGATAATTGTTTTCTTCGATTTCTGTTTCGCTAGGTATTTGCTTCTCTTTTCTTTTTTATACGCCATTAGGTCCAGGGATTGGTTCTGTATGTTGCCTTGGGTTTTTAAGTTTGTTAGGTCCACCTCATCGGGGCTTGGTCCAATAGTCATCGCCTCTAATTTCCGGGCTGGTATGTCCTGGCTAGTCGGGCCTCGGTTATGTTGGTTTTTAGGCTAGTTGCTCGTGGCCCATTAGGGTTAATTGCAACACGTATTTTCTGGTTGGTGGTGGCTCGTCTAAGTCAGTTCCGTTGTGGTGGCAAGTCTCGACCCTTAATGGCTCAGTTTAGTAGGTATTTGCCTTGAATTTCAGCGGGCCCGGTGCTCCTAGCCTGTCGAGGCTCGGTACGCAGGTATTTTCCTTTGATTTATGGGTTAATTATTCCTAGCTCTTTTAAGGCTCAGCTAGTAGGTATTTTCCTTTAATTTATGGGGTGGCAGCACTATGAGGCAGCTTTGTGTTTTCTCTATTCAATTTCCTTTGCAGACTCTAATGGACGTGATAATGTCACTTGTCAAAGGGCCTGTGAATTCATATGATAAATTGTTCCCCCGTACTGGACAGAGTTTGCAGCCCGTACGTAGATTTGTGGTGCATTGCAAACGCCGTGGAATATTTGTTACTTTTATGAAATCATCATATATATAAATAATAAACCCCAAACAAGCACTAGAGATCAGTATCCAATACAAATAAAGATTAAATAAATAACTCAAATAAAATTATAAAAATATAATGAAATAAGTATGGATGAGCTCAGTCAAGTCGGGCTATTCTCTGTTGTCTCCATCCATAAACTCATTTAATCTGCTGTCTGTATACTTCTGGTGTCTCTATCATAAGATACATACATGTATTTTGAGCACTAAGGAGATATAATGATTTTGAAAGGTTCCCTGGGCATGCCTAAACCTGTTTGACACTGAACTAGCCGAAATCGACTCTGTAGTGATAATTTAGTGGGTCACTACTTCCAGGTTATTTTTTGTCACCATTTCAGGAGACTTTTTCGATGATGCTTAGCCGTTAAAAAGGTTCAATGTATGGTAATTTAACTCAAAGGAAAAACGTAAACAAACATGCTAAAATATCTGATAAGGAGTGGACTCCATCCACCAGTTAATTTTCATATCAGATCTTGCTGCTACTCCAATCCTGTCTGCCACTTTGTCCAAGACAAGCTTAATTATGATGCTCAACGGATAATATTTGATCCTCCTATGGATTTATATGATCAATAGCCTATAATCCCATTTGTAGCTACATCAAAATGGTGGACTTTCCTTAATAAAAGAAAGAAAGGAAGATGGACCATGCCATCTGCTGGGCAAAAAAGTGTTAACAGGAGTGCAATAAGAAAGACAGTGACCGATGGCAACTCCCACTATGTATGGAGAACGTTCATAGATGCACTTTGCAAATGTCTTCCAAGTTCCCTTTGATGCATGGTATGTTGTTAGTCTCAAATGGCAGCTCCTTCTGTCCTAACCTGTGATTTTCTTGTAACTTGATCATTCATGATCAGTATTCGATCTCCCATGAAACACTCGAACGAAAGAGATGAATAAGCCCTTATAAATGCCATTGCATGCTAAAGATTGATCATACGGAGACAGTAGTATAAATATTTTGCTCTCCACATTTTGTAATCCTCCCATGGAGAAAACGAAGATGAGATCAGGGTTTTGGATCTTAGCAAGTTACGAAAGTAGAAAATTGATTTAGACAACAAGATGGCTTTTAAGCAAAATCTATATATCGAGTTTTTGTTCCTTCCCCCATTGATTAAGCAAATATAATGCATTTACACAGCATGTCGGTAAGGCAAGGGGTCAAATTCTGCATGATGAGAGATGAACACTGAAAGAAAAAGAATTACTGGCAAATTATTGCACATGAATTGGACTAACATACGTACTCAAGGGACCAGTTGAAGTTGCGAGATCTGGTCCACACTGAGAGGTGATCAACTTCACTCTCCTACACGAGCTTAGGCAAATTGGCCTGCAGAATGTATGCATTTGAAACTCAGAAAATGACCCCACACGGTTTGGCTGATTAAAATATCAAGGCAATATTTGCTGTTCATCTAGTGGGTAGGGTCTAGTTTTCAGACAATCTGTGCATGTCGAGCATGGAAGTCGTAGCTAGGTAACTTTTAAGTGTGTCCTAGACTACAGACAGGTCCCAAGCTGGGCCTGTTTATCGACTTGCCTCTACTCCACTTCAAGTAGAAACCATTCATCGTAGATAAGAGGCTAAGCCAATGACTAGATATCAACTTCGATATCGACATAGTCTTTATGCACTTTCTGCCTATCTCTTTATTTTAAGATTCAATGTGTTCTCAAATTAACTTCTTTTTTTTTTAACAGAAATTAAGTTTTCTTTTCTATATATTATGAGCCATATAGAAAATAACACGGTAAGAAAGCAAACAAAAGAAAAATATATAAAACTGTTGTGGAAATAATTATCACCACAAGAGTTCTAATTAGTACTTTACTTTTCAGTATTTTTCTCCAAAATACTGTCTTTTTAAAACATTTAAAGCTCATTAAATATGTAAGAAGTCTTTCTTCTAAGCCTAATTTAAAAGTCTTTAAGACCTCACAGGTTATATCAGTGGACCCTTTATAGAATTAGACTTGCATGTTGAATAATTTATTAAAATTTGAGACCGATCTCACGATTTGATAATAAATTATAGACTTTTCTTCTGAGGTTGTCGCCATCTAAGCTTGAACAAGCTTTTTTTTTTTTTTCATCTTAACTATGTTTTATAAATCTGTTAAGCTATTTACATGATCCAGTTAATTATAGTAGATCTACAATTAAACTGCCTACATATATCGTGTTAAATCTTAGTTTATAAATTAATTATTCATATTTAGATTAATATATACCGATGCAGAATAATTTTTATACAGTCTCTTTGCATCATCAAGATGAATTCTTTGGTATTTTCAAAATTACATGTCCCGGAACATAGAGAGAGGAGGGGAAAAACAAAGTTTAAAATGAAACATTTCGTGGTTCTGCAAGGATAACATGTCAGATAGCTAAGATATTTCTCATTTCTCAATATTCTGTGCATTGAAAAATCTGTTGGATGGGTAAAACAGCGACATGGCCACAAACTCAACTAAAAAGAAAAGATCATGCGAAGGATGTACACGTTTCAAGATCAGGTCATCTTCATGAAAAGAGATTCGATCAAATCCTATACATGAACGTGCAAATCAAAGTTATTATTTGGCCACTAGAGAGCACAAAGCTAGCAAAATGACTTTCTGCCCAACTATAAGCCATTATCATGGGGCAGGCAGGAAAAGACAGAGCTAGCTCAGGGATTGCTACTTGGGGTGTGCATGCCTTCCAGTGCCAAGTGTACCAGTTGTGGTATGGCCAGTTAAAGCTACAAACTACTAAAAGTTCATGGAGCGCAGCTTGCCACTTCAATAAATGTTTGCTTCCTCAAATTAATTTACATGCATGGCTTCTTGATTATCCCAGACGACAATCAAGCTTTAACGGGGAATTGAAGAACATAATGATTAAATCTCTCCCATTTTACCATCTAGCAAAAAAAGAAAAAGAAAATGATTTCATTTATTCTAATTAGCACAACACAGGTCGCACGATTCACATCTATGTCTCCCATTTCACCATCTATGTCTATGTCTATGTCTATATATTTTAATTAGTTGGAAGAGTTAAGGATAAGAACACGTTATAGTCTCAAGAAGCTGAAATATTTTAGTTGGAAGGCGGTGGTGCAATATCGTGAAGTAGTGCTTAATCGTGAGTGAAATTCTCTCACGCAATGACATGTGCACCATTTTCAAAAGGTAAAAACGTTCACGGGTGACCCCTTGTCAGCATCAATACCCACTATAAATACCACTATAATATCCTTACTATACCTAAGTCACAACCCTACTTTGATCATTTCACATTGCCTCATCATACATACCTTGAAGCATAGCCACAAAGCCATAAGAAAAATAATGCAGCCCAATTTATCTCGTTTCACTCTGTTTCTTCTTTTCTTGATCGCCGGAGGCTCTTTTGCCCGTAATATTGGTGGTACGTCCAACAGGGTGGTTGTAGGGGACATGAAATTTGCCTCTCCTGAGATGTCTACAGTGCCTGTTGGACAGACTGGTCCCCCTTCAGGAGCTAGTGGTTCGGGCCACGGGCCTAACTGGGACTATAATTGGGGATGGGGTTCGACTCCAAATGGTGGATGGGGTTATGGGTCTGGTTCAGGTCGGTCCCCGACTGGCTTCGGTAAGGGTTTTGGGTATGGGTCAGGCTCTGGAAGCGGGTCAGGCTCAGGATATGGTTACGGGACTGGGAGTGGTGGTGCTCAAGGTGGTGGATATGGTGCTGGAAGTGGATCTGGTAATTCTGCTGGTGGTGGCAGCGGTGGAGGCAGCGGTGGACCGAGTACGTAGCTATGGAACACAATCACCATCTGATCCTCGACAGAGAACCAACCATGGGTGAGGGAGTTGGCGTCCATGCATGTGTGCAAATGTTATCTTAGACGACAAAGTGTCATGTTTCACTCTACTTATATATAGTGTTTGCATGGTGTGGGAGCTATATATATCGATATAGTATGTAGTTTGAGTGAGTCTGCAACTTATTTTTATCATTAGTGGCTTATATATATATATATATAGATATGCTATATAGCTAAGTTTACCCTTCCAAATATATATATTTAGACATGAAAAACCAGTTGAGTGAGCTCTTGTGGTAATTTTATATTCTCGCATCCTCCATTTTTCCCTTCAATTTGGCCTCCAAGAACAGGAAGTAATATATCAATGATAATATATAGTTTATGGACTCTCTTTTTTTATTTTATTATTCTTCACAAGAACCTGCATGCCCTTAATTCGACCAAAATATTTTTAAGCCTAATTGAGATGATTTTCATGAAAAGAATATTCAGTTTCAAAATTCAAGAAATAAGCTATTATTTTCTTAAGCAACAAATATGGTTTTGGACTCGTTCTTGAGCTCACAACCTGGATTAATTCTTAAGCTCGCCATATGGATTTGTTCTTGAGCTTGCAATCCGGGTTTTGAAACATTAGCTAGGTAGAAATATATAGTGGGAGTGAGAATTATTTTGAATATTTAACTAATTTATTTGTTTTTTTTTTTTTTACAATTACTAGTATATGATTTCTTCTGTTTTTTTTCTCTTCTGATTTTGTAATCTTTTCATTTTTTTTTTGAGAATTTTAAAAAAATAATACTATATTCCAAGTTTAACATCATGAGAGAAGGAATTGGATACAAGTACCACATTAAAAAGAACTATATGATGAGGGACCATATTACCAGAAATTGAAAAGAGCAAGGACCACCAAGCTCATTACACCCATCTTTGCATGAGAAAAGATCATAGTAGCTTTATCACCCTTCAATTTTCCAAGCAGGAGATGCGCTCATTCAGGTTTCTTTTTTTGCTCATCCCCTTCTCTACCTCAGCTGCACCGGGTTACATGTGCAGTGTCTGAGAATGTGTTCTGAGGATGTGGTGTAAATTATTTTCTAAAATATTTTTTATTTAAAAATATATTAAAATATTTTTTTTTATATTAATAAAATTTATTTTTAATATTACACATTAAAACTATCTAAAAATATAAAAGCAGGTGGGATTCACTGTGATTTAATGACTTTCTACCTGCTCCCCCATGTGAACCCAATCATACCCCTTCCCACCTGTTTCCGGCCAAGATCATATCGACCTCTCTTGTTTTTTCCAACTTCTCTCTTCATGTACCCTTAATTTCCTCTTGATTTCAAGCACCGAACTTGCATTACATGACATATTATGCTATCATATCGAGAAAACTCTCGAACCACACTCTAAGATTTTTAGTATTAGCAATCAATAACTAATTAATTTAATTTAATTTTGACAAGAAGTGATGGGGCCAGCTAACAGCTCATAAAAATTAAGAAGAAGAAGAAGAAGAAGAGAAGACACCACAAGTCAAATGTTCTTGACCATTTGTGCTAACCTTTAAGATTTCGAAATTAGAGACCACCGAGAGAAAAAGATTTCAGATAGAATGCCAACACCGCACCATTCCAGGATACAAGGACATATCTTTGTTATTAGATTTGTCAGCACCTAACCTGTCCCAGTAATTAAAGTCGTCCAAATAAATGAGGACAGGTGTAGCTTTTTATTCGATGAATCTAACCTCATATTTTTATTTTTATATTTTAAAAATATTTTTTTTAGATAATTTGTGGGGTGAAATTTAATTTTTTAAATTTTAAATTTATTTTTAAAAATTACTAATTTGAGTGTTATAAATTTTAAAATTATTAAAAAAATTTATTACTGTGAAGAATTTTAAAAAATTAATCAAAATATATAAACTGATATATATATTCATGATTAAAAAAAAAAATTGTAGATCGTTCCAGCATGATATCGGTCCATCCCACTTCATTTCCATTGCCTGCAATTCACATTTACTAAAATTTCAATCCAATCAGCAACAATCATAGAAAATCTTAATCTAAATTACAATAAAAATAATTCTGGAGCTTTACTAAGTCGAATTTAAACTAGATCAAGTCATTTTCTTAAACTTTTTAATAATGAAACATTTTAAAAATTTCAGCACGATATCACAATCAAATTATCAGGTTTTTATTAGTCTGAGCATTGAACTTTTCCAGAACTCCTTCAAACATAGAAAATCTTAACAATTAAGGAGATGCCACAAAGTAAATAATTATGCTAAGAAATTCTCCTCCATTGATTTTTCATGACCAATCTTTAGAGTATGAGCATCCATCGATCCAATCACAACCACTTAACAAGGATTCAACATTACAAGTTCCAGTTGCTAAATAACAAAATAGCGGTGCCCTCTCATGGTCAAGCATATTCAAAACACGAACTGGCATCTTCTCTTTTCCATTAGAAATATCATCCATCAAAACATGCCCAAGCACGAACTGGCATCTTCTCTTTTCCATTAGATATATGATCCATCAAAACATGCCCTCAATTGCTTGCTAAATCCTCAAGGTAACTGCGGTTGATCCAAATTTCTCTTTAACTTGAATTTATAGACAAGTTTACCAAATTCTCCTCTTTCTTCCCAAAATTTTTCAACTGTGTAAAGACCATCATAGACATATATTGGGTTCAAATTTTTGCGCTTGCATGTACCTTCAAAGGAAGCTGCTTGAGGACTCTTGAGCTTTACTTTACAAATGACTCGAACAGGAGTTTTACAATCCATACTGTGCTTCAATGCAAGATTTCCTCGTTCTAGTTTTTGATCTTTAAGTGGTAGCTGACCTCGAACTGCTGGATTTCCACCAGAACCAGAATAAATGAGGACATTGGAAGATTCCATGTTATTAGCATACCGCTCAGACACGACAATGCTAGTGGCCAATGAGATCCCATTCTTCTTCATATAATCTATACCGTTATAAAAGTGACAATGAAGGCCAATTACATTCAGTTCAGCCTGAAATCGAAATTTGTCACCGATGTTAACTCCAGGAACAGGACCTACCCGTTTGCTTGTATTAATCCATTTTTTGTGATCTTTAAGAAATAATGCTGCATGTCTAGGGATGTTATAGTCTTTCTCCATTTTTGGCTTCCTCGCATTTTCTTTCCAGAGCTTGGCAAGTACTTGATGAAACAATCTCAAGACCTTCTTCACTTCATCGCATCGAGCACTTGATTTTTGATGACACTGACCAGTTTCCATGTTGCCCAAAGTAACATTAAACCTCCTCTTCGGCCTAAAACCCGCTACCCTAGTAGCATTCTTCCCATTTCGCAGAAAAATGTCATTGGAAACAGAACCGGTATTCTGATTTCCGCAACTATTTGTTATGATATTTTCTTGGGAAACAGAGTTTTGTTTCCGGCGGTCATTGGTTGAAATGTCATTAGAAACAGAAGACATGTTCTGTTTTGCAGCAGGACGAATCTGCTTGGCCAAAAAGTCTGTCAATATACCTGGAGAATGGCATTTCCTTGAGGCAGCTTCTGCAGCGGCTTTCTCTTTGGGATTGCTAGCAGAAACAGTATTTAGTAAACCCTCTTTTGAAGCAGAATGAAAATCCTGTCGCCCAAAACCACTAGAAAAATCTCGTTGGACAGAAGATGCTTTTGACATCGTTGGATTTTGTGGAAACTGTCCATGATCACTAATATCATCACAATCACTTGAGTTCATCCCTAGAGAAGGGCATTTCCTTCCGGCAATTTCCGCAGCAGCTTTCTCCATAGGCTTGGTAGCAGAAACAACTTTTTGTAAACCCTCTTTTGAAGCAGAAAGCAAATCCTGTTGCTGAAAAGCACTAGGAAAATCTCGCTGGACAAAAGATCCTTTCAATATCCTTGGAGGAGGGTATTTTCTTGGTACAACTTGTACAACACGATGTTTTAGAAACCGTGAATGATCACCAATGCCATCTTCAGAATCACTTGAGTCCATCACAACTGGAAATCTTCCACACCCTCTGGGAAATTCACAAGTCGCATCTACTATTCTGTGCTTAGACTTCAACAAACATCGAGTAGAAGTTCTGTTCCCATTCATCGTAGGTTAATTTAGCAAAAGAACGACACTTCTGCTTGTAATAATTGCACTGTCATGTTAGGTCAAAAACACAGCACAAAGGAACAACATATATACATACACCACATAAACATGATACATGCAGTATAAGTAAGGCAAGAAGCAATATTCTCACATTTCAAAATTAAAATCTACTGAGTAATTAAAAGAAAAAATAAAAATTCACTTCAAACAACTACAATAACCAAACCATTCAAGTAAAGAAAGGAATGTGAAGGAACCTGAAGTACCCCTTGAAGCTGAAAGGTTCTAAGTTGAAGTTGTAGACAAAATCTCAAGCGTTTTGGGAGATTTTATAGGCAGGAATTGAAGGGTTTCTTTCTTTCTTTTTTGTTTAGCTTGACAATTTAAAATTTGAAAGGACAAAGAAAATCAAAAGCATTGTAGTGGGAGTGATGCAATATATAGCAAAAACAAAGATTTCACAAACCCTAAAATTATAGCTAAATTGTAGAGAAAATTTTGATTTAATGAACTCTAAATATCAATAATTCTTGAATAATCAAATAAGTTCTAATAAATAAGTTAGAGAACCCTATTTATACTAATCAGAGGCCTAAATCCTACTCCTTGTAGAAAAGATATCATTATTAAATATAGCCATTCTAGAATTCAACTAGCATCAAGATTCCAAAACTAAATAAAAAATAAAATAACTAAGAAAAATAAAACAAATTCTGAACAAAAACTTTTCAACCTAATTAAGGAATTGCCACAAATAACTTAAATACAATTTTAGAAAAGATGTATTCATTTAGAGTTTTCATACCCAGAAAAAAACTTCTCACCACACATGAATTATTGATGCTTAAAAAATCAAAGCAGTCCTCACCTAGTGCCTAAACTTCAAATTTGATATTGCTTTTGATAGATTCCTTATTGCAAAGATCATCAGTATTTACCTTTACCAATTCAATTTTATATAAAAAATCCTTATTCAATAGAGTCCAACTAGTATTGAAATTTTTAAACTCAAAAATAAAAATAAAATAACTAATAAAATTATTGAAAAATTTCAAAAACTCTTACAATTATAATTCACCCACCTCCTTCCCTTCAAACTAACCTCTATTGCTACGACTAAGTCTCATCCTTAACACAAGCCCTATACTATGGTGGTGATGACTAGGGTAGAAATTTGTTTCCTTTCCCTGCAAGAAGTTTCTTTCCTATACTTTCTAGGAATGGGGGATGACAATGGAATCCATGCGTCAGGTTTTGTACTATACAGTGTACGGATTTTTTATACCCAAACCCAACCGAATCGGGTTTCAAGTATCCGTAACACAAATCCAATCCGACCCGAAACCCCAATGATTATCCCAAATGTTTCTGCAGTTTCAAGAATCACAATACAACTAATTCCAGTGAATGACTTTATCTTACAGTCAGTAACTGCCAGAAAACAGTTTTAGAGCTAATATTGGAGCAAATATGAGAAGCTGAGCACAGAGCACAGCTCTCAATATTATGGTAGGAAGAACATAAAAATTAGAGTAGTGGACGGCTTCGAAACAGCCGAACATTAACATGCAAAAAAAGAATTAAAGAACTTCACTTGTAATCCTCGTAAATAATGTCCTCTAAAGTTCCATGGAAACACTAAATCTGAAAAGACACTTTGGAAGAGAGCATGACCTAGAATTGCAGCTCCATGTAGATCTGCACTCTGAAGACATTTGGGCAAACTGTTCCTCCCGCGAGTTAGTATGGTAGTCACAAGAGAGAGCAAAATGACAGTGACATGAGCGGCTAGAGAGAAGAGAGTACCAAGTGATGTTCAGTTTAGGTAAAACCCTAGATTTTCTATATATGTATCGATATAAATGTAATTGTTTTTAAAATTTTAAAGTAATATATTGATTATTTCGTAGTGGGCATACTTATCCAAAACCCGACTTTGACCTTAAAATTTCAAAGAAATTTACAGGTAATAGTTCAGGCAATAATTTTTTATTTTATTTTACGAA
>Ga0325410_1008416_pt1 | contig 11179 bp, 5 predicted proteins | sample PopdelMetagenome_16_FD_206182 | JGI IMG/M metagenome (GOLD analysis project Ga0325410, IMG submission 206182) | Populus deltoides microbial communities from Bellville, Georgia, United States - Xylem-PdIQD-R3 | ecosystem: Host-associated > Plants > Phyllosphere > Stem > Wood/Secondary xylem...
AAATCAAAACATATATCGTGAGAAAAAATTGATAATTTTGGTAGCTCTGCTAAAAATAAAACATAAAAAAAATCCAAGTATAATCAAAACAAACCCATAAAATATATCAAATTAATTAGAAAAAAAAAATATCACTATAACAAGAATTCAAAAAAAAATTGGTAAAACTAGCAGATCTGAGGGAAAAAAAAAAGAAGCAAAAATAGCATAATTATATATTAAAAAAACATCATCAAATTCTTAACAAACATCCCAAAACAAAATAAAAATAAATTTTAAATTTGAATTATCAATAATCAATTACTTTTTTTTATTTAATGAAAGATTAATTAATCGATGAGTTTACCATCTGCTTTAGCTTTTTCACTTGTCGTTTATATTCTTATATCTATCTTTTATTTTATGTTAGGGTTTTAAAAATATGACGACAACTTTATATTCTTCTTTCCATCTTTCCACGTATGGGTTAAAACAAAGCATAACTAAACTTTACCAATATATTTACTATGGGGAGGGCCTATCTATTTAAAACAAAACTCATTCCTTCTTCTCACATTTAGTGTTCAGGTAATGAAACAAATTGAATGTTTTGCCGGAGCCCGGATCCTTGCTTGCCCCCCTCTAATTCCGCCCCTGACCGTCTTCATGGGTGACCTCACATTAGTGGGCCATGGTTAAACTTCATGGTTTGCATGGTGGATGCCCTTGGTTAAGGTCAAAGTTCAATGATTTGACTGCATTTGGCCTCTCTCTCTCTCTCTCTTTTTTGGAATATGATTGCACCCCAAATCCTGCTTCAAACGAATTGGAGCAGAAAAGATAGCATGTGTGTTCTCTTTTTCTTTCTAGCTGCATGAGATAATTGTTCTTCAACTCCGTTTTCTTTTGCATTTGACATTTTGTTTATCAATACAAATTCTTTCAGCCCTTGAACAGCTCGGTGAAGAACCATAATTATCATACCTGGTTCTCAGTTTCTCGAATTAACTTGAATTTAACTAGATTAATTTCTAAATCGGTTTAAAATGAAACCTAGTTCGAGCTAAGATTGTACAAGCTATTGAATCAACTTCTTCAGTTGGGTTGATAATTTGTCTGAAATTAACTGGTCAAATCTTTAATTTGGGTTTAGCCAAAATAAATAACGGGTAAGGTTAAGAATTAAGTTGGGCTTGACCCAGATATTTGCTTTGGTAAGCGAGGGGATTTTTTTTTTTTTTTTCATGCTATATAACTTGCTAATCTTTTTATTCATACTACTAATTTTCTAGAAACCAAATACTGTCATAAGCTGATTTTATTGTTCCCTTCAGACAGTGATGTCGAATTGACCTCCACTCTTCATTTTACTGGAGGGACACCTGAAAGGGTATGAATGCTAAGGACAAAGAAGATAGGTGGCGGTCAACCTTGCAGGTTTCCAAATAAGGTATCATCAATTGATATCTGTAAGAGATACAAGGAGACAGAGTTGATCTTTCCCTCTTCTTGTCTTAATGTGGGCATGTGGTACAATAACATAACAAAACAGATTACAGTAGGTTCGGTGATATCCAGAATGTGTTAACTGCACATGCATGTGCTGCCCAGATCCCTCAGCCACCGGTTTAACACCGAATATCCAGTTCTTACACTGTCAACAGGAATCTGTTCCATAGAACAGTGAGCTGATCAAATAGATGCCAAAGACCAGTCTCAATCATAAACACCAAGACAACTGAAAAACCCCAATCAGAATAACTAAAGCTACATCTTTGGCACATTGAGAAACCCTAGCATCCTCGTGAATTTAGTTAACTGTACAATAGCCTTAGCATCAACTTTCCATCTCATTCTTCTTTCCATACACGACCAGTAACCCTCAATTTCAGCTCTTGCCTATCCCCACCAGAGAAGTAGAGAGCTAAATTCCTTTGAATAATAAGCCCATCCTGGCTGTCACGGACTTTCCTGTGACTGTCACGGATGCTCCTGGGAATTCCTTGCCAAACCAGTTTACGACCATTCCCACCAACTTCTAAGCTGTAACTGAATTTCTTAGCTTCGTTATCATCACCCATAAACCTTAAGAAGGCCATATAGACAGGTGCCATGCCCAGCTGGAAAGCCTCAAAATGTAAGCAGAACTGTCTTCCAAAACAGTTAAAAACCTGCAGAGGATCATTCAATTCAGATGAAAAGTGATCAACACTGCCCAGCAACACAAGTAACAACTAACTAGTAAATAAAGCATGATTAATGAGATTCCAAAAACACCTTTCTGAGCAAAATTTATTGTAACAAAAGGTTGTGATGCAACTATGTCAAATGGACATCAAAGCAGCATGTACACCAGTGCATTTACATTTCTAATAGCATCCACAGCACCATAATCCTAACAGCAGGAGCTAAAAACACAAGAACCATAAGAAAGAGTTGACAAATATTCCAAAACAGCCCAGCAGGAAGCATGCATGAATTACATCAAAATCTGTTTCAAATATTGCTTTTCACTTTCCTGCAAGGCATTTTTCTAATAAAGATCGAGTCAACATCAAATCCCAATCCCGAGAAGAAAACACTCAAAAAAGAAGGGAAAATTAAAAAGTATGGCAACATCTTACACATAAAAATAAGTCTAGCAGACTGCATCCATGCATGCACGGACACACACACATACACAAGAAAAACTCCAAAAAGAATGAGTTGAACAATCCAACTTTATCATACATCATACGAGGAACTTACTGTAAGCATCCATGTGGCATTTTCAACTTCATGTGGATTTGACTTAACATAACGATGATTAAAGGTACACCCATCATGCATGTCAACCTTGTGATCATCCTTGAGATGGGAAACAAGAGCAGGGATGTCACCGGTTACAGAGCACTCAGACCCAGCATAAGGGCAGCTATATGGACGGAATCGACAGTGTTGCTCATGCTTGAGCTTGCTGTAGTATGGGAAAATATCAAGGCATCCTAAGCTCTGGAATTTGCAGGGCAGCTCCAATGATTCTGCAACTTTCTCCAAAGCCAAACAGCGTATATTTCCAAGATCATAGCGGCAAGTAGGGCAACAGTTATGTACTCTAAGCTTGCAGTTCGAACATAAAGTGTGTCCATTTGGGCACTGTAACAACCAAGTCCAGCCCACAAGGACGGGGGGTGAAGAAAATTAATTACAATATTAAGCAATTTGAGAAGATTAAAAAAAAAAAATGAAAGAGGGAAAAGACTTTTAAGTTACAGATTTGAAACAATAAACTGAATCTCCAAACCTAATTGACCATGTAAAGCAGCAACAAGTTATATAGTAAACTACTCATGAGGCATTTCTGTCCTAAATATTCAATGAACCAAATGCAAGAGAGTAATTTGTTAAGCTCCATACATAAGTCTACATCTGGCATCAATAATGCCACCTTTTCCCCCTAATGAATTCAAACTCTGTTCTCAATTCCTTTTCTATGCCCCTACCACAGGCATTATAGTATTTTACAACTTGTGCTAATAATATATTTTATTAAGCTAATCGTGACCATATCTACCAATCAGTAACTTTATTGAATACACTTTACTTCAATAAATAATCCGTAAACAGGATAGCAGAATTGATTAACTTCCAATTTAAGCAATTCCCCTAGAAGTACTCCACATCTCCAGGTTCTCTAAAATGAGTACTTGCCAGTCATTGACGTGATAAATACCTTAGTATGGCAAGCTACAATTAATCTCTCTTAACTGTATGAGATATCATAGGCAGTTTCCTTCATTATAACCTTGACAAGGTGATATTAATTTCAACTATTGAGATCCTGAGTTGCTCTGCTTTAATTATATTTTTGGGAAGAAGTCTCAAGTGGTATGTGATTGGTCAGAAACAAAATTCTAATTAAAAGAGAGAAGGGGAGTTTGCATGTTGCTTCAAGGAAGAAACCAGACTAAAGGAGAACAATCCATGATAATTAAGAACAAACCTGGTGAATTGGAGGGTACATTAAATTTGTACAGACAGGACACTCAAGGAGCTCGTGCACACCATTGTTTGAATAAACCCCATGCTTTCCACCCAGAACAACAGTACCTTTTGTTGGTGTAATGTTATTTTCTGATTTTGAATTTGCAACGTCACAATCTGCCACTGTGGAATGAAATTCAAGAACTTCTTTAAAAGCACTTCCTCCAGGAGCCATTGCTATTCCAAACTTGATAATATTTTCCAAAAACTAAAAATAGCACCACTATCGCCTCTCAAAAGGATTCACACTCCATTGGCCTGTAAAAAAAAAACTCATTAATAGGGAAGCTATATCTTATGCACAATATACCAAATGCAAATTGTCTAGATTCGACTGACATCCAGTGCAGCAACTGAACATAACACTTTAATAGAAAGAAGTTGTGTTATAAGTTTTAAACTGTAAACATACTGGAAGGAATTTTGGTGGATTTGGGGTTTTCAGGGAATCTGCAGTTGCCTTTTGTATGCAGAGGCCACTGGCCATGAACTAAACTCAGTGTGTGTGAATTCATGACTGTCTTATTGAAGTATGTTACGATAGATTTCAGCTTAACACATCATTTTATTTTCACCCCGCCCCTTCAAAATCACACATGATTAGAGAAAGCAAGAGACCTTTCTTGTCGCAAAATAAAAAATATATAAAAGCACAAATAAGACATAGAACACCTTTCAAACTTGTTGCCCCGCTATGCTATCAGGAAGTGGCTTGCCAACCATAAGGCGTCTTTGGCAGCCAGAAGAAAAGGGAAGGGCGAAACTCAATAAATTGCCCAAAATAGAATGCATCTACACCAATTCCTCCACAATCATCAATGTGAATGAATCTCCATTTTAAGTAATATACGTGAAAATGCGAAAATAATAATAATCATCGTTTCGCAAGAACACCCCCCCCCCAACCCACCCAAACACCCAACACCCACCCACCCACACTTGTATCCATCAAAGCAATTATAAATTGACCAGAGAAAAGGGCGTGAGAAATGAGCCTCATTTCTAATTCTCAATCAAGTATAAACCTGAATTCTGCCTAAAAATGCCCATTTTATACACACCAGCGAGCAAGGAATCGAAACAAGAGACGAAAATAGAAAATAAAAATAAAACCCAATTCAAAATTAATCAATCCCTTTTAACAAAGCTCAAATCAGGTTCTGCCAGGAATTACCTTTAATATTATTATCCTCAAAGGAACCATGAGATGAAATAAAAATATGAAAAGGAAAGAAACCCGCTTTCCATATTAAACATAGATATTCAATCCAAACATCAACCCAAAAAAATCTAATCTTCCCATTTGGCTTAATAACCATCAAAGCAACCCAATCAAACACAAGCAACAATGAAAACAAACAAGCAAACCCCATTTCAGGTTTCCAACAAATAACCCAAAGACAAATCGCAAAAGCAAAAGCACATCAAATATAACAAGAGATACCCAGTTGAGAATTTCTAAGCTTTTTGTTGTGTCTTTACATATGTAATCAAATTCAGACAAAACATTGAGACCATGAATTGGAGACAGAAAGCAAAAAAGTAAATAAATTTAAACAAAAAAAAAATTGACACACGAGGACTCCGGATTACCCGGATTTGGAAAACGAGGAGAAAAGGAGGAGCCTTGTTCGCATCGGTGTAAAGCATAAATGGTCTCGGTTTTCTCTATTTATATTGGTGACTTCACCATATTTTCTTGTTTTTAGTGAGTTTTGAAAATAATTGAGCTATTGTTCTTTCTCTAGATAAAAATAAAAATAAAAATAATTGATCTAGTTAAGAAATAATAATTATACGCTCTCTCTCTCTCTCTCTCTCTCCATATATATATATATATATATATAGGTTTTGTTTTTTGGGTAACTATAGATCAGTCCCCAAATTATATAGCTACTAACAGATCAGACACTAATATTCAAAATCTTGCGAACACTGGAACCTTTGCTCGGTTTAACATGTTTGAATTCCCCGTCAATTTGTTTCTATAAAATAATAAAAATTAATACAATATAATCTATTTATTCACATTTGTAATAATACATTTATATATTATATTTCAAGTTCTCTTTGGAAAGGATTATATTTTCAAGGAGAAACCCTAAATCTATCCCTACGTTTTTTATTTTATCAATTAGTCCTTATGTTCTTTAAATTTATTCAATTAACCATTGTGCTCTAAATTTGTTTGAATAATATAATAGCATCATTAAATTCTTTTCATTTATAATAAATTCACCTATATACCAAATTAATTCTTAAGTTTCTCAAATTACCTGATTTTTAAATATTTTCAAACAATCTCACATTTTATAACTTAGTTGGCCTTCAAATATTTTTATATAAATTTGGACACAAATGTAGTCTAACTCTTAATAATTATAGATTTATAACTATCCCAACTCAAAGCTGCCACCCAACTTAAAGCCACTAGATAACGACAACGATGATGATATCGACTATTCCAACTCTTAATAACTATGGACTTGCAATTATCTCAACTCGAAGCCGCTACCCAACTTAAAGCTACTAGATGACGATGACGATGATGATATCGACTATTCCAACTCTTAATAACTATGGACTTGCAACTATCTGCCACCCAACTTGAAGCCACTAGACGACGAAGACGATATCGACTATTGATATGATAATAAATGTGACTAAAAGTAAAGGTAGAGACTGATTTGCTGGAAACTAAAAGCTTGGGGACTGATTTGAAGTCAAGTTTTTTTCATCATTATTAATCCTATGGTAAAAGTCAGTGGTGGTGGACCAACGACTGTACGCGCACGCAAGGTTTGAAATTTTTGATGATCCCTTTACCTTTTTTATGATCGGTTGGAGTCGACGTTTACTCTCGACAGGAGGAACAGCCTGATTCTGTACTCTCAAATGTATTCCAACTTTCTTCTTTTATAACCATTTATGTTTACTTCTTAAAATATTTTTTAAATATATTAAAATAATAATTCTTTATTTTTAAAATTTATTTTTTATTAGTATATCAAAAAAATATAAAAATTTAAACATGATTGTACTTTAAAAACAACACTACCTTAATCATCAATTTACTTTACATCCTAGTCTATTTTCTTTAGAATTTAAAATGAAGAAAAGGATTTTAATATAAGAAAAAATCAAAAAAATACTATAAAAATTACTTTTTGATTTATTTATTTATTTTGCCATTTTTTTCCCTTCCCTCTATGGAGTGAAGTGTCGACATTTTTACAATAGTTGGCTAGAAAGATTGAATGTTCATTGTAATGTTGCTGTCTCGACTTGTGATTTTTCATTCGACCTTGGCATTTGACTTTTAATACATTAGGATATGGAGTCCTACTTGCAAGTGAAAATGAAGAAATCGCAAATACTCATAACCATTACATCAACGTATATAAGCGTTGATGCTTTGATAATATATTCGGAAGAGTGTATTTGTTTTTGTATTTTTAAAATATTTTAAAAAGATTGAAAATTTTTTAATATTTTTTTGTTTCTAACTATTTTTAATATTTTTGAATCGTTTTGATGTATTAATATTAAGAATAAATTTAAAAAAATAAAAAATATTATCTCGATACATTTTCAAATAAAAAACACTATAAAAAATAATTATTATGGCAATACCAAACCGTAACTAAAACATTATGGTATTTAAAAGTATGGTAGCAATTATTTTTTAAAGTGTTTTTCATTTAAAAATACATCAAAATAATATTTTTTGATATACGAAATCTACTTAAACTTTGATAAAAAAAAAAATTGCAAGAATTTAAGCGGGGATGATCCCATTAAGATTTTATTAAGAAAAACGTTAATATAATTAGCAAAAAAATTATTGGAGAATATCTTTAACATTAAAACCAGAATAAATTCTTGCAGCGGACAATATTCGAAACATGGACCAACCAATGCTATATTCGGAGGATGCTTACAGCCTTTTCTCAACAAGATTGCTGGACCCCCTCTTGGCTTGGCACCGTAAGAAATCTTGGCTACAATTTAACGATGGATTGATAGCTTATTTGGAAGTATAGTTGTATTTGTTTTTTAAAATGATTTTTATGTTAAAATATATTAAAATAATTTTTAAAATCATCGTATTTAAATAATCCAAGATATATAAAAATAATAATTTTTAGCAAAATAAAATTGAATTTTTATGAAACACGGTTTACACTGTATTTTCAAATGGTGCCAATATTATATTTCACATACTAATTATAGATAATAAATATCATTTAAATAATCTATGTAGGTTTCTTATTAACTTATTTATTTTTATCTAATCCAGTCAAAAACTCATATTATAAGTTTTAATTTGAGATTTATATTGAATATGTTTATTTACCTTTAATATAAAAAAAAAGTAAAAATAAAATTATCCTCGATATGAGATCAGTGCTTATCAAGGTTCTTAAAATTGTTAATGTATCATTTGAATCTTTAGTTGGATTTAATAAATATATTTGACTTAGATAGATGTAATATAAAACAAATTTAATTTAGATAAATAGCTTTACATATAAGTTTAGAATTTAGTTCCTAAATAAATTAAGATTTGATATGCTCATACGTTTATATTTAATGTACCATTTCCAAGAAATATGATGAGGCAATAGAGTTTAATTAAGAACTTGTATTTATGATATATTTATTTTTCCTACTAAATGGATTATTTATCAATTTCTTCTACTTTATAAAATAAATTGAATAGCCACGAACGCGCACAATGCGACAGGCTTTTGATTAGTTGAAGCTTATAGTTCTTTCAATTTTGATAATTGGATGATGATATACCTCTTTATTACACTATAAACTAGAAGGCATAGGGGGGATTATTGTTCACCCATGCACTGTAATCTCTTTCATAATTTATTATGGATTTTCATTGTGAATTTTTCTTTCTTCCACAATTTTTTTTTTAATTTTACCCTTAAATCGTTAAAACAAAGGTTAATTTATTAAGAAAAGATAAGATTAAAAGAGAAGGGAGTGAATAAGTCACTTTAACAAAGTTTTGTGCGAAACATATATTTTAATCCTCAAACTTTTCTAATTATAAATATATGGTCCCTTCAATTTTCAAAAATTAAGAACAAAGTCAATTTTGGTCTCCAACTTTTTAATTTTTTATTTTGTTTTTGGAAAAGGAGAGGGAAAGTGGTTGGATTCCAGCAGTGAAAAGAGAAAGTCATCGTTTACACTGATTAAGGCCAAAAAAAGGTTATTTTGGTGTTAATGGTTTCTTTTTACAGTGAGAGTTTATCCTAGGTGTTTTTTTCCCTTTGAACTTGTCTTATATGGTAGATCTGAGCCCGCAAATAATTTTAGTTTTAGATTGATTATGGATTTTTGGGTACTTTTTTGGATTGTTTGCAACCATAGATATATTTTACAAGGTGTTTAATGTCTTTTTATGGGTTGAAATATGATTGCAAATGATTTTTTTTATCTGAAACATCACAACTCAATTTTATAGCAGCCAGAGGTTGCTAAAATTTAGACAAGGCAAGCAACACATCGCCTACTATTTGTTTTTCAAAAATTAAGGGGCGAACAACCTATCATCTGCCTTTTAAGAAAAAAAAGGTTCAAACACGTGAGCTACTCCATGCCTGAGAGCCTAGGCCTTTTTCATTCCTTTTTTTTCTTTTTTTTATTCCTCAAATCTTACCCATCATAATTGAAGTTTTTTGTTTACTTATTTTTTTTAATTTCATCATTTAATATTTTGTTGATTTTTTATTGAGCAATGTAATTTGTTTTGATTTGGTATTTTTATTTAGTTGTATCGATATTTGATTGGTTCTCAATTTTATTAGTGTGTATTTTAGACAAAAAGATATTATTGGAAAAAAATTGTTTAGCCTAATTAAGTCCACGACCCAGATCATTGGTTTGACTTGTTTAACTTCGAATAGTTATGAATTGAGTTTCATAATTTTTCCCGATTATATAAATAGTTATCAATTTATTTAGTTAAATGCATACATGAACTCTTATAATTAAGATTTTTTATGTTAAAAAACACATAGAAAATGTTGATGTATTGAAAACAAATGTATTTCACCTACAATGAAGCGCGAGTCAAATAACTAGTTAAGAAACTAATTAGGGAATTAAAAGATAAAACCTCTTACTAATTAAGTTTTATTTACCAAGTTAACTTCTTATGTCCTACTCTCTTTCTCTCTCCAAAAAAATAAAAATAAAAATGTAAATAGGTTATTCCATATTCTTTAGTTGAAAACATGACGCCCTATTATAACACTCTTTTAGGTAGTGTTTGGTATGCTAGACTATTGATTTGATTGAACAAGACTAGATAAGTAATTGTCTTGTTTTATGTTTGGTATGCTTTGGACTGAATTGGATAATTTGTCTTATTTTATATTTGGTCGACATTGAAAGGGACCCGACATATCCGAGGCGTAAATCAATCCAAGTTTAAGAAAAAAATAAAGGAATGATTGATCTGACCTGACACAGTAAAAAACATGGGTCGAGTTGCGACTCAGTTGACTCAAGTAAATCATGGATAAAAAATCCATTGAGTTTTTTAATTATTTTTGGTCAAAATGACGTTGCTTTGATTTTTGTTTTTAATCTGAGTTAACTCGGGTTGACCTTCCCGACTCGTGACCTAGCTTTGCCTAGGTCGATCCTCAAGTCAGGTTTTAAAACTATAATAATAATAATCATTTTTATCCATATGTTGAATTGAGTCAACCCAGTTTAACCTTCCCGACCTGTGACCCAAGCCTTGCAACGGGTCGACCTCTAAGTAATGTTTTAAAACTATGATAATAACTATTTTTATCTTTATTTTGACCCAAATCAACGCAGGTTGACCCTCTCAATCCGTGAATTGGGCTTTGTCTCGTGTTGACCTCCGATTCGAGTTTTGCAACTATGATAATACCATTTTTATCCATACATTGATATAGGTCAACCAGGGTTGATTCTCCCGACCCATAACCTAGGTCTTGCCCTAGGTTGACTCCAAATTGGGTTTAAAAACTATGATAATAACCACTTTTATTATTATATTGACTCGGGTCAACCCGAGTTGACCCTTTCGACTTGTGAATCAGGCATTGTCCTGGGTCGACCCTCTAATCGAGTTTTAAAGCTATAATAATAATCATTTTTATCCTTATATTGATTG
>Ga0325410_1008424_pt1 | contig 11175 bp, 2 predicted proteins | sample PopdelMetagenome_16_FD_206182 | JGI IMG/M metagenome (GOLD analysis project Ga0325410, IMG submission 206182) | Populus deltoides microbial communities from Bellville, Georgia, United States - Xylem-PdIQD-R3 | ecosystem: Host-associated > Plants > Phyllosphere > Stem > Wood/Secondary xylem...
GCTCAATCACCAGTACAAGATCTATTAAATTAGGATATAATTTTAACCAGTCATATAGCTTAGCAGCTTGCATGTGCAAAAACATATGGAATGACCGGCAACTTCACTTAATGGAAGACTGTGGTAAATCCTGCAAGCTGTACTTGTACTCAATAAGCTAAAGAAACTTCAGCTTGATATTTGGATCATTTACCTTCAGTTTAGACATGGGAATGTTCTTAGTCTCAAACAAAAGAGTTCTCTCTTGATTAAAAGGACAATTATTTCACTTGCAAACATATTTGGGGGCGGAGTCGACACCCTAAGTAACCTATGCATGAATAAACTAGCACATGCAAGCAAGGGCGGAGGCAATTCAAAGGCTTGGGTGAGCTCTAGCCCAGGTCAAGATTTTATCAATATTTTTTGACTAGTTTTATATAAAAAAAATTTATAATTCTTGATTGAGTTATCAAAAAATTCTGAAAATTTACATGGAGCCTTCTAATATGATGCTTTAACTTGGTTTAAAATTTCAGAATTTTTGGAGAAATTTGATAAAAAAAATCACAATTTGTTCAGTTTTACGTTATTGAGTGTAATTTTCAATCCGACAATCAGATTGAGCTGAAATTTTATGAAAGATCTTAAAATATATTGAATAAAATCTGATTAAAATTTTAGGATGAACAGAGTTTGGTAGTACTAACAAAAAAAAAACCGTCAAATAAAAACAAAACAACACATTAAGGGTAAAATGGTTATTTGTCATTAAAAAATAAAACAAATCAATTCTTCCTTTCTTTTATACGTTGCCGGTTGGGCAGAAGCAGAATAGGAAAAGAAAGAAAAGAAAAGAAAAGGCGAGAGAGAAAAGTAAGGGGAAAACATAAAAAAAATCCAAGGAAAAAAAATAAGAAAAGTGAGAGAATAGCCTTGTAAATTTATAAAGTCCAACTCATAAAACAATAACCTAAGAAAGAATCAAGTGAAGAAAGGAGGAATTGAGAGAGGAAAAAAATTTAATTACTTTTTTTTTCAGTTGACATGAGATTGTTATTTTATCCCGGTTGAGGGATTGTTACAATATCGATTCAGAGTAAACTTATAAAGTCCAACTTATAAAACACTAACCTAAGGAAGAATCAAGTGAAGAAAGGAGGAATTGAGAGAAGAAAAAAATTTAATTACTTAGTTTTTCAGTTGATATGAGATTGTTATTTTATCCCGGTTGAGGGGTTGTTACAATATCGATTCAGATTCGATTATAGATGAATTATATTCCACAAAACATCGAAGGATGTAACTTCAATAATGAGTTTACTTTTACTTTCAATTCAATTTTATGTACTTTCAAATTTATTTTTTAATATTTTGGGTAGTGTATTTGAATTAAAACTTTATTGTTAACTTTAAAAATTAATGTACATAAATTAATAATTTATATTAAAAAAATTATATATTTATTTAATAGCCTAGAGTAGGAAAAATTCCTGGCCTTGCATGCAAGGGTTTCTTCTTCGGGAACAACTTAATAGCAAGCTCAAAATTAAAGAGCACAAAATAAGTTTCATGTCATTTCTCCTTTTTTTTTTAATTTCTTATCAAGTTTGAACTTATGCAGCCACCATTAAGTGTCTTATTCAGCAATCTATTTTCCAGCATTTGAAAGATGACCCTACTCTTCTTCTCCATCTATAATAGCAATAAAGATCATGATCCACAAACTTGGAATATCAACCTCTTTCCACATTTCATAACCCTTCAAATATCAAATCCATTTTTAACATAAGTGTAACTTGTAAGTGACCCATCCTCATCAGTTATCAAAGAAAATGTTCAACTCAAACAGAAATTTCCTTTAATTTTTATTTTTTGGACATGAACAAGAATACAAACAGCAGATTTTCTCTATGTGAGTCCCATTAAAAAACAGGGCAGCCCAATAACAAAATCTTAATAACTTTTAAAAACGAAAAATTTGCCCTCGTCTTGCTAAGAGGAAAGGTTGAAGGAAACCAAACAGACCCTTTAATAATCTTCTTCCATGATCATGAAACAAGATTTAAAATTACCTTAAAAGCAGATCTCCTTAGGGTGGTATCGCTCCCAGCAGGAACAGCAAAGGAAACCTGCAGCGACAAAATAAAAAAGAAAAAGAACGATCAATCTCAAATACAAAAGATGAGGCAACTGTTAAAAAAAGAAAAAGAGATCCCAAAGGGTATGGCGTTTTGGAACCTGAGAAAGTGCAGCCAAATGAGCCATGATGAGCAGCAGATGATGAGATTAATTGAGCGAGAAAGACAGAGAGATTAAGAGAGTGATTAGTGAGGTCTTGGAAATGTTTTTTATACCATGATGCATGTGAAGAAGAGTTGATGGTTGACTGAGGAGGCAGGTTTATGAGTGAGAGTGATCCTTTGGAGGGTAGCAAGGGGCGGGGGCGGGGGGGGGAGCCTCTTTGCCTCTTGCCTCTCTCTTTCAGTCTTTCCACCCTCTCTGCTCTCCCTGGCTGCTGGTGCATAATTAATGTACTTTTTATTCCCCTATATTTTTTATTTACTCTTTAGATTAAGATTATTTGTTAATCTTAAACTAGGTTAAAAAAAAACTTGTCATTAACAATTTAGATTTTCAACCCATCTATGTTTTATTTCCTTCCCGTTCTATATAAGCACCGTTATTTATTTATTTTAAAGGAGTTTTTTTAAAATATTTTTTATTTAAAAATATATTAAAATAATATATTTTTATTTATTAAAAATCATATTTTATATCGTCCTGTCAAAATAATTTAAAAATAAAAAAATATTAATTTAAAGTACAAATTAAAAAAATAATTTTTTTTAAAAATATTTTAAAAATATAAAAACAAGTTTTATTTAAACTTTCCATGGTATCTTCTTCTTCTTTCTTTTTTTTAATCTAGTTTCTAGTTTATCCCTCGCGAAGTCATGAAAACTTTGACCTGGACATTGATATTTTCTTGGTTGGTACACCAGGCTTTGAATTTTGTCTTGGTTCCTAAGGAGGTTTGTTTCATTCTAAAAATTTATTTTTGATGAGAAATTAGATTTTATTTTAAATAGATGAGATGCCCAACTTTACTATTTGAAATGATTTCATGAATATTAGTTGGATTCTATATTAACTCTATAATTATTTATAAATATTATTTTTCTTTTTGAGGATCCGGGTTTAGGCCTAAGACTAGTATAAATAGGGTTGTTTAGTTGAATTTTAGTGGACTTTGATAGTTTTAATAAAAAGATTATTCTCTTTCTCTTCTTTAAAACGATACCTATTACATCAAGAGATTTTTTCAATAACTTTTTATTTCATCCTTCTCATGATTTTCCTTTTAATTTCAGTTATAAAGTTTAGGTCATGTCAGTTAGTATTAAAACGCAAACCTTATTGGTTGAGCTCATTGATTACCATGGTTGAAGGTTATGGAGCAAGACATGTTCATGATAGAGGATGATATTTTCTAGATAAAGAGGTTCTGACCTAGGAACATGATGTTAAAAAACTAATAATTAAAGATCTACAAAGGCAAGTCGCGGGTTTAAACCATAATTTATGGTTCAGGATTTGGAAGATCATGAGATAGATGATTGTAACTCTATATTTAGTTTTGAGAACCCATATTATGAACGATATCGAAGAAGATGACCTCGTGTTCAGGATGATCATCATAGAAACTTAGGTTTTTTAGTGGAATTCTTCGAGCTTGCAGACACCTTTCAGGATAAAGGATTTCATGAGGTATAAGAACTTATTGAGTATAAAGCATCTCAAACCTTGGATTCTTTAAAGAGAAAATCTTTTCATAATTGAACCTCGAGAAAGCCATCATCACACAATGATGCAAGAGAATTTTTAGAAGAAATCATTTATTTCCTAAGTTATTTTTATTCTATTTAGTTTAGGAAAATGTTTTCCTATATGGTATTTTTATTCTTTTCCTATTTAGTTTAGGAAATAAAATATTATGCTTGGTAATTTTTTTTTCTTATTTAGATTGTGAATTCCTAGAATAACTATATAATTATTTATTAGAATTTTTCCTTCTTCAAGATAAACCTAAGGCTAATATAAATAAGGTTATTTAACTTATATTTTAGTAGATAATTTAAAGAGAAATATTTGGTAATAAAATTTTGAATTAGAATTTTTGTGTGGTTACCATATTCAGGACAATTCTGTGTCGCTTGTGCTTGTTATCTTTTTTTATGTTGCTTTCATTTATATTAGTTGGTATCAAAGTCTGACAATTTCTAATGGTTAGTTTTTGTGTGCTCTTAAATAACCATGGCTGGAAAAGTCCATAGAACAAGACATGCTCATGTAGAAGGGAATGATGAGATTCCCCTACTGGAGAGGAGATGTTTAGGAATTGCTCATAAAAAACATGTACAGATTGTAGAATTCACCCATCAGTTAACGAAGATGAGGAACTTGAGGGATCATATGGAGAGTGATCATGAATTCATGACCAACTTTCAAAACTTCTTTCAAATGTGAGAGTAGAGGAAGTAGCTTTTTGATCAAGATGGGTATCTTATATGCACGGGAGCGAATGATAACAAGTTTGTTAATAGTCAAAACTTTCAAAGATTAAGAACACCATAACCATGAGAAAACTCTCAAAATACTTAATTTTATTCATTCATGTATCACTTATAAAAAGGTCATTACAATCATTTATTTAGAATAAATAATATTGAATATAACAAATAAACTAGGAAAATTATTCTATTTACATAGGGGGAAAAAATTTAAGTCCCTACTTGATCATTTCTAGGTCTAGAATTGTAATCTTTATATTAATTATATTCAATTTTTTAATTTCTAAAACTTATCTTTAATCAAGTCACACTTGATTAATCATCATATTTTAATCTCTAACCAATTGTTCTTATTGTGTGCAAATCATTAGGTTTCTAATATGTTAGTACAAATATAAATTGTAATCATAATCAAAATAGAATTAAAAAAATTAAATAATTTAATTTATTATCAATTCAACAATTGATTGATTTATATTTGAAGATTAAGTGCATCGTTCGGGTTAGGAAAGGACTATTCGAGTCAAAAAGTTTCAAAGTTGATCAAATGGGTTGAGTTTAGGCCCCGTTTGTTTGCAGAAAAGTAGTTTCATTTTGAAAAATGGTTTCCTTGGAGAGGAAATTCTGGAAAAGTAAATTATTTTTCGATATTTGATAGTGTCATGGAAAATAAGTTGGAAAACACTTTTCAGTGTTTGGTTATGTAATGTAAAATGAGCTGAAAAATATCTTATTAATGTTTTTTTTTCTTCAAGTTTATTAAAATAATAAGAAACAAATCTTACAAATTAAAAGGTTGAATGAGAATGAAATTGAAAAAAAATCTAATTTCATAAATTATCTCAAATAAAATAAATAATAATCAAAATAATAGAGATCAAATCTAACAGATAAAAAAAATTAAAAGATGATGAAATTAAAATAATAATAATTATAATTTCATAAATTATTTTAAATAAAATAAATAACAATCAAAAGAATGAGGACCAAATTTGATAAATAAAAAATTCAATTAAAAAAATGATAAGAGAAAAGTAAATAACAATCATAAAAATAAGGACCAAAGTTAATATAAAAATCAAATTAAATCAAATTTTAAGGGATGAAATTGAAAAAAAAATATTCAAACAAAATATGTAGCAATCAAAAGTTTAAGAACCAAATTTGACATGATCAACAAATAATATGATATTTCTAAAATTTTCACAACTTCTGCAAAGTGTTTTCTGCCCAAAATAAAAGGAAAACACTTTTCTGAAAATCAAGCTAAATTTTTCTTTGACCGGAAAGTGATTTTTGAAAACCACTTTTCAGGAAATAAACGCACCCTTAATGACAATATTAAAGAGTTTCTCGTGGCTTGAATATTATGCTTTCACATTGAATAAATGTTGGTTTGACTAGCAACATAGTGCGAGCCAATTATCTACCTTGTAATCTCTATATTTCTTAGATCTTTGAAGAGCTTATTTTTTATGTGATTTTTAAAGTACTTTTATGGGTAATTTTATGCTAGTTATCTTCAATTTATTTTATAGTTTTTTTAATTTTTTAAAATTTATATATGAAAAAATAAAATCATTGATCGTAGGCTTTGATATGAATAATTAGCATTCAATCCTTGAATTCTAACTATATTTAGGTTCATGGTATTGAGGAAGCCTATTTAAAAACCAATTCAATGAGAAAATTAACCTTAAAGAGGTCCAGTTGACTTGTGTGCACGTTATAAGAAATGAAGAAATTATCATTTTCTATTTTAAGAACAAGAAATTTCCCTCCTAGAAATTTTAGAAACATATATCATTAAATCAATCATAATTGTTTCTAGATATTCAATTTAAATTATTTTAGCAGTAGAAAAACAAACTACAAGAGAGATGTACATCATTTATGTTTATCATCTATTGAAAATAAGTTGATCTAATAGAGAAAATCAGGTTAGAAGTTAGGGATTGAAATTTGTCTATTCTCAAAAGAAAATTAGGAAATCAAATAAGTAAAAGAGAGTATTCAAGAAGAGAGCATTACAAAGGATGATAAAAAAAATTATTCAAGTTTGAGACCAAATAAGGAGAAGAAAGCATTTGCCACCAAAATTTCACTTTTGATTTTATGGTGTTTGGTTTATTCATTTCATACTAATTATCTTGGAATTTTTTTTTTTGTAGTCATGAATAACTAATCCCAATTATATTTACTACTCAATTTAAACCCTATTTATTAATGATCAATTCTTTTATATGGTTTTTTTTGCCAAATCATCTTATAGGAAAGTATTACGATCAATTAGATATAGGTGCACGAGTAACTATCTATATAAGCATGTATTTAAAGTGTGAGATGACTCACATAACTATGTTTGTGTGAACTTGATTCTGAATCACCCAGGATAAATGTCATGTTCTAGCGTCTTAACTACATTCATATTTTCTTTATTCTTAATAACTTCTAAGTGCTAAACTTGAGTAGATACCATGCTACGTTGAACTTAAAAAAAATAGGTGAGGACATTTATACCAAATGCTTAACATAGAAAACTAAAAGAGAATTAGTATGAAAATGCATCCTCGTACTAAGGACCTTACGTGAGAGTAATCATTCATAACTAGATTCTCAATTTCTATTCCAAGCTATAATTAATTTCATTTTTTTTTATTTTTGTACCTTTTATCTTAATTTTATACCTTTCCAAATCAACTTGAAATCAATTTAAATTTGGTTAGTAGTTATATTACCATGTCTAAAACTTGCTTATAAATATTTAAAACATTTAGATTAGTTTAGCATTGTCTACCAATTAGTGCTAATGAAATGATATCTACTTTTCTATACTAGAGTAGATATACCACTATATTATAAAGTTATAGGTTTCCAATGCATTAAAAGTTAGGCATATGAATTTCTCATCAATTTTTGGCATAATTGCCAGAGATTATTTTATTTAATATCTTTTCTATATTCTTTTTTTTTAGTTTGTTTTTGTCTTTTTCTTTCTTGTTTTCATCGAGTTTTGTATGCAAACTCATCATACGGGATACACCAACCTTGTCCTATTAAAAAGAGCTAATTGATATTTGGAAAACATTGTAACTGCATAGACTTTTACATTGTACATTAGAATAGTGTGGTGACTCTTTTACCCCCTCCGTCCAAAAAACTTAACACTTACTTCTAAGGACATTAAAGTCTTTTCATATGGCCCATTTATTGTTTTTAAATTGATCAGGGACAAATAAATCTTTTTTCATATTGAGTGTATAATGAAATAACTAAAATACCCTTAAAGATAAAAAAAATTTAAACCTAACATTAATAAATATTTTTGTATTTTCAAAATAGTTTTTTGGTTATTATAATTTAATTTGAGGGGGGGTTTGGTATTTGCTCAAATATAAAAAATAATAAACAACTAAAATGCACAACTTAAAGTCAAAAAATTTAAGCTTGAGGTCCAGAGGTGTTTTCAGTTTTTCACTATAGTTTTTTATTTTTGTAATTATAAAGTCAGCTTAGGGACAATTATGTATTTGACTAAATAAATAATAAACAAAAAGGTGGGCACACATGTGGAGTACTAGGGCATTAGTGGGAGGCGCTTGCACCCTTCGGGTGTTGCGTGTGGCGCTTCCCGATGTCCAAAAATGCCCTTCCATCATGTTATCGAAAGAGTCATCATGTCCTCTTTTTGTTAATGTAGTGTGTGTTATTGGTGATGATCCGATTTGGTGCTGGTTGACCGTTTTTCTGCTTCTTCTCTCTCTTATCCTAAAAAATTACAACTTGATCTTTTTGGTTGTTAGTATTTCAACTTCAATCTTTATTCTTTCGATTTTTAATTTTTGGTCTTAACCCTTTTGTAGAAGTTTTTATTTGTTTTCAATTTCATCATTCAATCTTAATTTATCAGATATTATCTTCAATGTGGTCCTCATTCTTTGAATTTCTATTCTTTTTCCTTAGTCTTTTTGTAAAAGATTTAGTAGTTTTCAATTTCATCATTCAATTGAAATTGATGGAATTACATTTTCTAATTTGGTCCTCATTATTTTGATTTCTAATTTTTTTTCTTTGTTCTTTTATAAATAGTTATTATTCTTTTCAATTTCAACCATTAATTACAACATTGTTTTTATTTTTTATGTCACTTTTGATCCTCATTCTTTTATTTTTTTCATCCTTTTACTAATTTGATTTTTTTCCCTCAATTTCACCTTTCAATCAAATGTAAAATTTATTTTTATGTAAATTTTGATCCTCATTCTTTTAATTATTTTTTAAAAATCTTTTTGTATAACAATTTTTTTTTAATTTTATCTTTCAACATTTTATTGATTGAGTTTGAAAAGTTAGCATAATTTTTTTTTTATTTACAAAGATTTTATAATTCTCTTTATTGTTTTCATCAGATTTTTTTTGGATTCGAGGAAACCTCACCCTCTAGAAAGCGCACTTTGTGGGCCCAGGTAAGGAAGTAAAACCCCGGCTGTCCCAGACTCTTACAAGAGGTGCACACCCTGACTCGAACTCAAGACCTGCTGTGCAGATCTCAAACCCTTTGTCATCACGCTACGCCCCTTGAGGACCTTTTCATCAGATTATTTCAATCATATGATTTGAATAACAAATTTAACAGGATATTTCAAGTTAACTCAGTTCTAATTCACGCGGTTAAAAATATATCATTGTTTTTTTACTTTATTTCAACAAACACACACACACATACACACACACACACACAAGTAGTTCTACCACACGAGTAAAACAAGGCTAGTATTGAGCGGCCATGGAAAACATGCGGGCATCCAAAGCATTTTGAAAGGAAAGGAGATAGGTTTCTTTAGCAAATGGATCATCGAAAAGTTCAACAACTTCCAAGTAACAAGTCGATCAGGAGGAAATGGATGATGTGACAGAAGCGAGGCCTCTTTGGATTCTTTTTTGCCCATCGATATTGGTTCACCATCACGAACACGCCTTTTAGAAAATCTGGAGACATATTCTATGCTTCCATCTTTGCTTAGCTCACTTCTACATTTCAGGGGAACTTGCTCTGAGGATCCCTAGATTCACAGTGGAGATACTTATGATTTGTGCAGTAGACAAAATACTTGGAATTTAACAATCCAAGTGCTCAAGTTAATTCTTTTTCCTTTTTATCTGAAAGATGATGCCCAGAGATGATTGAATTATTTGCTTTTAGGTAGCATCACTACTTGGAAGCAATTGACTTCCAGGTTCTTGCAGGAATTCTGTCCAGTGTAGAGGAAAAAGCAGTTGAAGAGAGGGATGGTGATAAGCTTCATGAAGCATAAGAACAATTGTGGTAATCAGGCTAGCCGATCGATCAAATTGTTATCCAAAGGGCTTTATGAAGGATGTTTTGGTGCCGGATAATGAGTTGATATTTCCGGCTGATTTCTCTGTTCTTGCAAGGAAAAAAGAGCCGATGCCCGCTAAATTGCTTCTCATGCTTGGACATCCATTTCTGACAATCACAGGGACGAGGATAGATGTCCTTGAAGAGACCTTAACCATGGATTCAACATATTCGAAGCAACGAGGTACCCAAACGATGTTTTTTCATGCTTTTATGTTGATGTGTTCGATTCATTTGTGCTGGATTTATTCAAGGCTATGCTAAGGATATGTAGCTTCTCACTTTTTAAAAAATTATTTTTTAAATTTTTTTATATTTGTTTGCAATTAAAAAGTTGATCAATAAAAAACACTTTCCAGTCAAAGAAAAATTTGACTTGGTTTCCAGAAAAGTGTTTTCCTGAAAAATTTAAGCGGAAAATACTTTCTGGAAGTTGTGAAAAATTTAGAAATGTTATATTATTTGCTGATTATATCAAATTTGATCCTCAAATTTTTAATTGCTATATATATTTTGTTTTGAATATTTATTTTTTAATTTCATCTCTTAAAATTTAATTTTTATATCAACTTTGATCCTCATTTTAATAATTGTTATTTGCTTTTCCATTATCATTTTTTTATTGAAATTTTTTATGTATCAAATTTGATCCTCATTCTTTTGATTGTTACTTATTTTATTTGAAATAATTTATAAAATGTTAATTATTAGTATTTTAATTTCTTCATCTTTTATTTATTTTTTATTTTTTAGATTTGATCTCTATTATTTTGATTATTATTTATTTTATTTGAGATAATCTATGAAATTATATATTTTTTTTAATTTCATTCTCATTCAACTTTTTAACTTGTAAGATTTGTTTTTTTATTATTTTATTTTAATAAACTTAAAAAAAATAAAATATTAATAAGTTATTTTTCAATTTATTTTTCATCACCTTAACTATGAATTCAACGTATTCGAAGCAAATGAAGATGTTTTTTCATGTTTTTATATTGATGTGTATGATTTATTTGTCCTGGATTTATTTAATCCAAGTATGAGAAATGACTCGGCCTTGTTTTTTGAGGAGGAAATTCACAAGGTCGTTCCTTTTCCTGCTGTCTGGCCTTCCCTCTGTTGCCATCTACAAAAAAAAAAAAAAAAAAAAAAGAAGAAGAAGAACCCTATCACGAGAAGAAATCTAGAGTGAAAACCAGTGGAAACAAGCATGGGATTCGGGCTGATTTGCCTTCTAGA
>Ga0325410_1008426_pt1 | contig 11171 bp, 4 predicted proteins | sample PopdelMetagenome_16_FD_206182 | JGI IMG/M metagenome (GOLD analysis project Ga0325410, IMG submission 206182) | Populus deltoides microbial communities from Bellville, Georgia, United States - Xylem-PdIQD-R3 | ecosystem: Host-associated > Plants > Phyllosphere > Stem > Wood/Secondary xylem...
GGCCTATCAATCCAAAAGCCAATAACGAGCATCGGTTTATCCTAATGGTCATTGACTACTTCACAAAATGAGTAGAAGCTAGTTCATTTGGTCATGTTACCCATAAGGTGGTAAGTAGATTTATTGAATGAGATTTGATCTGTCGATATGAAGCACTTGAAAAATTAATGACTGATAATGATTAAAACTTCAATGGAAGAATGACGGTGGAGTTTTGTTCAAAATATAAGGTCAAACACTTAAATTCATCCCCATATAAACCAAAGATGAATGGTGATATAGAAGCTGTAAACAAAAACATTTAAACCTAATCAATGAGAAGAGGATTGCTGCAATTTATCATCACCAACTCTACTAGAAAAGAATGGCTAAAGCATATAATAGGAAAGTCAAACCCTAGGTATTTCAAGAAGGAGACCTGGTTCTAAGAAAAATCTTATATCTACCCAGCGAAGACCAGAGAAAAGGAGCACTCAACTATGAAGGCCTTACGTAGTCAAAAATGTGTTCTTTGGAGGACAAAGATGAATAGAGACAACTTTCCTAGGCCTGTGAATTCTAAGTCTATAAAGAAATTATATGCATAGTATACTTATTTTGCTTTGAATAAATAAAATTTGGTTGTTCATTCTCAATACATCTTGTGTATTTTGCAAAATGATCTCAAAAGGCTCAACAAAAAAAACCCTTTTGTCTTAAACAAAGGTTTTCAAGATTTGACTATTGGCTAACGATTTCGAGAAAAATTAATGATATGTCAAGAACTATGTTTCACCAAGCAATTCCCTAGGAGATGGCTAAATACCTAGAAATCCAAACAAATGACCCAACCATCAAATTTTTGTTGTGCAAAAGCTACATGGAACAAAGGTGATGAAGTTTTCATAAATCATGAACTCGAAAAACAATTATATGAAAATCTCTAAGACTATAAGGTCAACATTTATTACTCCTGACCAATCTTACTTGAAATGAGGAAATGCTATTTTTTATATCCTTAAAAATAAGTTTATCCATTGCATTCCTAATATGAGTTGAAATGGAATTTTTCTTCGTAAGGAAACCTTGGCTAGGATCACATCCCACATTAGGGGCAAGTATAGGAAGATAATGGAATTCAAGCATTTCAAAACGTCCACTAACTATGGAAAGTGGTCAAAATGCCCATAAGGTAAAATACCTATACACGGGATCTATGAGATTTTAATAAAAGCTGCAAAATAGAAAGCATAATAACTCAAAATGGAGTCTTGCTAAAAGGTAAATCTTGAAAAGACACACAAGTATCTAGAAAACAAATAAAGGTCTCTCTTGTAGCTTTGACAATCAAAGAAAAAGGAAATTGTTGAGCAAAGAGAAACATGTTTGGTTTTCAATCAAGGGTTAAAATAGAAGAGGACATTTGATAGCTTGATTCTTATAAAAAGTTTGACATGAGTAGATAAAGAGATTTTGGGAAATAAAAGTTGATTAGATATTTGATTAAAAGTTCAAAGTGAAAAGAAAAACCTAAGAAGATTACTTGTCTCAACTTTTAAATATAAAAATCTCTGATAACATGTGGGGATGAAGGGAAATAGGGATCAAAGGTGATCTTAGACCCATAAAAAACCCTCAAACATGAACCTCTGAATTCCTTTGTTTGTTAGCCATGAAACTCAGCCTTCATTACATGTCTTAAAAGTCTATTATAAATAAGGAAGCATGAAAGATTGATAAATAATGCTCTTAAGGAACCATTTGCGAGAGTCATGAGGAAATAAATAAATATTTTTCCTTGTTCACGTTGAGTAAATCCAAACATGAGACTTTAAACAAGTTTTTGATCCATCTTGAATCCACTGCAAAATGGGTCATCCCCTATACCAAGTGCCATGATGAAATACCATTCTTCAAAGACTAAAACGCATCATGGGAGTTACATGAAAATCATAACATTAGAAATATTTTTTGATTTTCAAAAAGATAAGGTAAATCTTGCAAAGTCTTTGTTAGGGAAAACACCCTAAAAAAACCCCAAAGTGTGTGTCATGAGTATTAAAAAAGCACACGACCTTGTCATAAGGCAGGAAGTTTCTAATTCATTCCTAATTAGGATAATATTCTTCATGGGCTAAAGGCTCACAAAATGAAGGCTACAAAAGGTAACTTGATGCTCTAGATTTGAAAGTAACAATCACGTATTTGCTGGGGTAACCTGGGAAGAAAAGCCGGCAAGAGTGACCACCTTGAAAATTACCATCTTCATCAAAGATTTTGAAGAAAGGGGGGGCAATATTTGAAAAAGCATGCATTCTATATGATTTAACCTTAAATTTTAAAATAGTATTGATATAGGATTTACCAATCAAAAGGATGGGTATTGGAATCTATATAGATGAACATAAATTAAGAAATTCCATCTATATAGTGTGAATACCTATAACCAAGTATTCATTTTAAAAATTTACCCTAAGAAGGTATTTTATTTTGATTTTTGGAAAAATTCAAAAGGATTTGATCCTAGTTTGAAATTGCAAAGTAGACAAGTCCCTCGTGAAAATAGACTAGTTTGTTAAAAATAGGTAAGTCTCCTGTGCAAATAGACCAGCTTTTTTAAAAAAAGATAGGCAGGTCACCCGTGAAAATAGAGCAAGTTTTTTAATGAGAACATTGCCCACAAAATAGATTGGTTTTTGAATGGGCAAGTCACCCGCAAAAATAGATCAGTTTTTGAATCGGCAGGTCGCCCACAAAATAGGTTAGTTTTTGAAATATGCAGGTCGCCTATGAAAATAGACCATGTTCAAAATAGGCAGGTCACCTACAAAAATAGACCACTTTTTTATTTTAAAATGGCAGGTCACCTATGAAAATATACCATATTTTGAAAAGGGACAGGTCACCCATGATCATGAGACCTTTCTTCGGGTGGTTGGATCTCCCGACAAGTCGAGTAAACACTTTTCTTTACAAGCTCACTATGCAAAACTTTGATGATAATTTTGCTCCGTAAGCATTCTAAAGAGGGGACAATATGTTGCTATCTATTTTTTAAAAACCCCACACAAAAAATAGAAAAAAATTAAAAAATATATACGAGAGAATAAACATGAAGAAAGTCTAAAAAAATTGTCCAGGTTTGTTAGTGAAAGACCAAAACACTAAGAAAAAACAGGTAGACCAAACTGTCTAAGATTGCCAAAATTAGAAACTAAATTTTAATTGACAAAGGGCTCCATTAGTGAAAATACTTTATTTAGGTGTTTAAGGAATCAATTGAAATTTTGAAAGGTTTAATTAAATTTATTGAGGACTTAATCACAAGGAAAATAAGCTTTTAGAGTCAATTTGAACTTTAATTGAAACAAATCAAAGTTTGGGGCTGAAATTGGATGTTAGAAAGTTTAATTGGTCAAACTAGGGGCTTAATTGCATACAATTCAAAGTCTGCTGATAAATTAGGGATTTAATTGAATAATTCATTAACCATATACCAATTGGCAAAAGGCGCGTGACTTCAAGGATCGAAATTAAAATCAGGGATCAAATAGAAAAAAAGTGAAAGTTTGATGATCAATTGAGGGTCCAATTGAACAAATCAGAGACCAAGGACTAACTTGTGAAAGAAGCTCAAATTTGAGACTGGCAAGGATGTAAATGCATGAAATTAGGAGTATAGTGAGAGATTACAAGTAAAATTAAATGAAATTAGAAGAATTCGAATCAAATTGAAAAGTGCTAAATCCCAAATCAAAAAAACTATAATCGGTAGGGTTTAACCAATATGAGATCATTCAGGATGCTATACATCTTCTTTTTTAGTTTTTGGTTGATTGAGTGGGCACTTTTATGCGAATGAATGTGGTGTTTCCGACCACTTCAAAGGCTGCAACTATCACCATTCAATTAAGAAACACCCTTCTATAACCCTATGTCTTTGAAATTAAACATTTATTTCCCATATTTTCTATTGATCTCCACAACATCTTATCCTTAGTCAGTCAACACTACAGTTTCAATTGTTACACTAATTGAGTAGGCACTTTCAAATGGATGAGTGTGAAACTACAGACCTCTAAATTAAGCAAGAATGGATCCAATTGAAAGGTATGCACCCCCTCTACCAAGTTTAGATGGTCTCAAGTAACGTTGATGTCAAAGTTGTTCTAGAAAAGCCACGAAAGTGACCAACCCAATCAGCTTTGATTGAAACACCCATTTGTAGAAAACTATCTAACTCTTTCGTGTGTTTCCACTTGAAAACCCCTCACATTAGCCTTCAAGTTTGCTACAAAACCACCTAAACCCAAAACCATTGATTATGTGGTAAAACCAGCTTAGTTTTAGTTTGTTAGAACCCTAATACCCCCATCTGAAAGCTTTGAATCTATTTATAAAAGAAGAGTTAACCAGGAGTACAAAGGAGGATAAAGGGAGGAAAAGAGAGGAAAGATAGAAGAAGAAAAAAACTTTGGCTAAGGTGTAAGAAATCCAATCCAATAGGATTTCAAAGCTTCAATTTTGTTTGGTTAGGTTTGGAGATAAAGGGAAAGAAAGGCAACATCAGAAATCGATTTTGATTTGGAGATTTTCAAGCTTAGAGGGTATATACATTCAAACCTTGAAAGTGAAGTTTATGAGGCCTACTGGATTGATTTCTTGTGTTTAAATGCAATGTTTCAACATGTTAATGATTGCCCTTATATATTATATTACATGTTTGTTTGATTTGATAAATGCCAAATGTGGCAGCAAGGGAGGTATTTTTTTTTAACGAAGGCATGCTTCCAAGTTCTGGAGTTGTGGTTTAGTCCCTTCGAATGACAAAAGATGAATTTTAAAGCCAGATTGTTCAAGCATGCCTTTTGTTTTGAGTTGGTAGTTTTTTAGATTTAAAATTAATCCATTTTGTTTAGTTTTGTTTTTGTTTACTTGTTTTTTTATTCCAAATATACTCATCATTGATAATGTGGTCTATGAGAATAAAGGAAGCATGCTTTAGAGGCCTAAATGATCATTTTGAGATTGATTTGGTTTTCTAGCATTTTTATAGGTTTTGGTTTTTGAAGATTCATCTCATGAAGTTTGTCTTAAGTACTAGTTTTAGAGCTTATTTTGATTAAATTCCAGTTTATGCGAGTTCATCTGTCATTATTAGAAAATAATCTAGGAGTTTTATACATCAATAACATCTTTAAATGGGTTTTAATCATAAGGTTTTGGTTTTGAACCAAAATCAATTCTTTACAAAATCATGTTGATTTGATGATAATTGAAGCAAATGAATCCCTAATTCCTGTTTTATGCATGATTGCGAACAAAATCATGTCTTTTTTTATTCGAGATCTAGTCTGGTTTGAGAGTTGTGCTTGTGGAATTTTCGATGAATGTTCTTCATATTCTTTATTTTTCATGTCTTTAATCCATTTTGTTTGAAAGATTTTTCAGTTTTTATGTTTTTGTTGAGTTTAATATGCTTTGGTTTTGGTTTTTCTTTTCTAGTTTGTTTCTGAGTCAACCTAGTAGGGTTAACTCAGTCGGGTCAAAACTGGTAAGTCCTTAAGCTTTGTTTGGTTTGATTTTGAATGTTTAATTGGTTTAAGGGTGTGTTTAGAAAACACCCTTTAGACTTCTTGGGTAGCTTTCATTTCACACACACACACACACACGTTACACACAACCAATTCTCTCAAAAACTATACATAAAAAATCATATCTTTTTTTAAGAAAAAATATAATAAATAAAATACATGGCATTTTTTGGTTTTTTTTAATTTATATTTTGAATTTAATAACCATTTTATTGGATCCATAAAAATTTAACTAATATTTCAAATATTCACTTTTTTAATTCATGAGAATTAATGGTCAATATTCTGGTATAAAATATTAGACCTATCAAGAATTGACCATAAAATTCTCAGAATTATTCTTAATATTTATCAATTTTAATTAAGAGTATTTTTTTTCTTTCTACCACAATATCAATTACAAAAAACCCTTTTCATAAAACTTTATTTGAGTACATGAGCCTATAATAAATTCTTAAATATCAGATTTATTCACACGAATAAATCTCAATTCTAAGCCAATAGATAGACTACTAGTTAGGAACCCATCATAATCCTTTAAACCACATTCAAAACCATACAATGCAGTTTACCTCAGGTAAGGTGTGTTAGGGGTGTTAATACCTTCCCTAGCCACAACTAATTGTTTACCCTTAGAATCTGTGATAAAACTGATACACCCGAGTTTCTTAGTGACCCTATAACAAACAACTAAGTGGTGACTCCAATGACATCTTGATGCCTCTCGCCCACGTGTGACAAACACCACCAACCCAAATAACACTAACACCTCAAACGTCCCCCAACCTCTTCAAAACACCAAATGTATCTCTAAATTGAAACCACAAAAAAAAAAAAACCCTCCCACCACCTATATTGCCACCATGACACTAAAGAACATCAGCACCACCACCTTCACCCCTAACACCTTATGAGCTAATAGAGTGAAAGTGTCGAACTCAACAACCTGAGCTAAGATAGCCTCTTTTACACGTCAAGAAATTGGTACTATTTTGAGAATTCTGGATAATGTCTTTAATGAGAGTATGCTAAAATGGAATCAATGCTTGGTGGGACCCTGGATATAGGATTCCTTACCATATGGCCAACTCTATTTCTTTATGGGTATGGAAGAATTGTTGTCTTGAGAGTGTCATGACGACACAACAAGGCTTTTTTATTTTCCATTATCAAGATAGAGGATGATGCCCACCAAGTTATGGAAAAGGGGCATTGGATGTTTGGGGGAAATACCATTATCCTCCAACTGTGGCACCTTCATTTTTTTCTCGACAAGAATAAAATCTCAAAAGTGGCTGCTTGAGTTCACTTCCAAGGGTTACCTTTTCCCTTTTAGAAAGAAACGGGCCTAGGAATGACTGCTAGCATGGTTGGAAAACCTTTGGCTTGTGATGAACAAACACTTAACAACATCAGGTTTGACTATGCCTGAGTTTGTATTGAACTAAATGCCTTGTTACCTATGGTTCATAGTTTTCAGCTAAAAAATAGGTTATCTTTGGACTCTATCATAGTCATGGTTGAGTATGAATGAAAACTTCGAGCCTGTGACACTTACAAAGTATTTGGGCATTCTTGCAAGGCTTCAATTGAGGAAATGTTTGATATGTTAAAGATTCAAAATGGAAGTGATGTTTTGTATGCATGTAACTCCCTAGTAATTATTCCTGATGAGGTTACATCTTATTTGAATATAGCTGCCATAATAAAACTAGCACCCTAGACTAACAGTTTTGCAAAAACTGGTCAACCGGTTTAAACATCTTAGAAACTCACCATAGACAGATTATGGTTGTCCGCACACTATAGACAAACTCCATGCTTATCAGATCATCAACTCTTTGACTAGGCATGTGAGGTTTGTAGAGACATGAGACCCATAAATTCTATACATAACCTTTTCTGGTTTTTAGGTCATATTCTAAGATACTCTTTTATCTCATGGTTTGCTTCTATAGGTTATTTACATACCATAGACATACATCATGCTTATCAGATCATCAGCTCTTCAATATGTATCCTTTGTGGCTTGTATATCAAGACACGGGACCATATATTCTTTTGTTGTCCTTTCACTACTTCTGTATAAGGGGTTATCACGAGCAGGACTTTTATGAGTTGGCCTTATATGAAATGATGACATTTGCTTTAGTGGACATACATGTATTATAGGCAGAAGATGAAGTTCGTGCATCTACTAGTGTAGTTAGTACTCTCATCCACAATTTACTTCATTTGGTATGAGAGGAATAATCATGTTTTTCACCAGGCATATTATCCTTATCATGTTGTTAGTGAGAAAATCTTTGAGCTTATCAGGTTCGTGTAGATTCTAGCTATTCTTAGGTTCATATGGCGTCTTCCAGAGTTATGAGATACCTCTAGTTTGCTGCCTTTGGAGTCCCATTTATCATGTCTGCTGTTTTTGCAGAACTAGTCAACTGGTTCCGAGTTTTTCATGAACAGTCAACGGTCTAACAACTATTATTCAGGTAGTCTTGTTTGCTGTTTTATTTTTAGTTTTATTTAGCTTTTAGTTTTTTTTTTCTATTGACGAAAGTCAGTTTTATCTGGGTTACAAGATGATATAATCTTGTGATATGCTTTTTGTATTTTTCTACCGCTTTTCTCTTTAAAACAATTCCACTTATCCAAAAAGTAATTCATCATTTGTTTGATGCATGCATAATGATTCAATAAAAGACTACGAAGAATCTGTTTGTGTTGAGAAAAATGGGGAATACTTTATAATTCATTTCAAATGTCCTTGTTGCGAACAATATCATAGCCTTCTCTCTTGAGGGAACTGTCACTACAAACTAATAGAATGTGCAGCTGTTTGGCCCAAAAGATTGATTCCATGTGTAATCTTTTCGGTTCCACCATTTGCTAGTAGATGAGACCTTAATCCAGTTGAAGTGATGATTCACTTGAATTTCAAGCATAATAACTTCAGTTATTTCTTGTGTGTTGCTGAAGATCGGAAAGGAAAAGGGAAGAAAAACAAGAAGAAAAAACAATGGCTTCAATTATTTTTTTAAGGCTTGTTGGAAATTCAAAATTGGAAAAGAAAATGAAGAAATTTAATTTTATGATGGAAAGTGTAATTTTCAAAATGCAGAGGCAAAATAATAATAATAATAATAAAAAGATCAAACCATAGAAGACTAGCTTGATGTAATTTTTCTTATTTATTTTGATAAAATCATAAACTTTTTTGTGGATTTTAATTTATTATATTTTTCATTGAATAAATAATGATACAAGAGTTCTGACTCACAGTGGTACTTTTGAAGGTAGTCGTAATTGGGCTAAAATAGAAGAATTTGAGGGTGATTAGTTCATACTCAAAGCACTATATATGATTTAAGAATGAAATTGGTGGTTTCGGTACTTCGACTCAAATGTTTAACAAACAACCACAGCATTTTCTCCTTTCAAGCCAGGCGGCTGTGCTTCTTTACAAAACTACTCCTCTTTTTATTTTAATTTTGGGAAAATAATATAAATTCAACAATAATCCTTTTTCAGCTTTCGTGGTTCAAAATCTCTCGATGTTAACCATACAATTTCCAGTGCAACCCTTGCTTGCTATATAATTCATGGAGCCTGACAGAATACCATCTTCTTCTCTAATCTTTTCATTTCAAATTTCTGTACAGGTGAAAGTATTTAACAAATACATTTAAGAACGTAAGATAAAAACTCAAAAGGTAGGGATTTACTAAAAACTTCCAAATTGTGGACTTATATATAAAAAAATATTAAATTTAAGGACTAAATAACTTTTTTAAAGTAACATTGAGGGGGTGAAAACACTTCCAAATTGAATATTAAGTGGTATATAGAGTTGAAATAATGGATATCATGAATTTATATAAGATATATAAAATTTATTTTTATATATTACCATACTAACTTAGAAATGCAAATCGATGTGCTTTGAAAACTTTTCATATCAATCTTGAGAGGTATAACTCAACTAGTCAGGTCTTGAGTTTGCTCCTTAGAAGTCAGCAGTTCGAGTCCCACAAATCTCAAGACTACTAAAGACTTACTTGGTCGTTAACTTTAAGGTTCGTGAAATTAGCAAAACTATGCACAAACTGGCTCGGACACCCATATTAATTAAAAAAATTAAATAGTAACTCTCCAAACGAAATTTACAAATTTCAAAGAAAACTTATGAGAGTATTTAGTATTTTTTTTTTCTTTTTTTGATCAAAAGTTCAATTTAAAAGCCGAAGGTCTCCATCATCGAGAAAATTCATTCAATTCCCTTATTCTATCCATCGAAGATTTTCGTTTGAACATTAACAACTCCAAATTAAATGATAAAGGAGCAAATCCAGCACTATCTCTGATCATTTTCAATTTGAAGTTTCTTTTCACACAATGAAGTTCAAATTAATTAAACTTAGATTAATTAATTAGCCCACAACCCATGCTGTATGTGGGTCTATCTATCACCTTAAAGTGTGTAGGCAGACAATCTTTCCACCACGTTATGTGGATATCAATGGGCAAAACCTCACCATCAACATTACCTAATTTTTTTTAACTTTTTTTAGATTGCATTATTTTAAACAACACAATTATATAATTTGTTTAGGTTAAGCAACATAACTTTCATAATTTTTTTTATATTTTAAAAATAAAAAATATTAAAAACACATCTAATAATTTGAAACCTGATTTGTAATAAATTTTAAATTAAACCATGAGCTATCTTGATTAGACTTGATTAAAGCTTGGGTACCCCCCACACACGTGTGTGTGTGTAGACACTTTATTAGACTTGATTAAAGCTTGGGTATCCCCCCTCTATATATATATATGTGTGTGTGTGTGTGTGGATTACTCTTGAAAAAATAAAAAGATAAAAAAAAAATGCACTGTGGATTACTGTTGTAATCGACAGTGTATTGAATGTGGGTGAACAATAAATTCTCCACACCTTTTAGCTTAATGCATTGTCAATTACAACAGTAATTCATAGTGCATTTTTTTTTTCTTTTTTATCTTTGTATTTTTTCAAGAGTAATCCCCACACACACACACACACACACACACATATATATATATATATATATATATATAAAGTTAGCTATTATTTTTTCAAACATTATCTCACTCCATCTTTCACTCACGTGTGGGCACAACTTGCCATCTTTATCTTCCTCCTCCCGTCTATCTTCTTTTACTTGTTGTATAAACAATACCATGAAGTTCAAGTTTTAAGTTTTAGAAAACATGCTGCCAAGTATAAATCTCAAATCCAAATTCTTTGGTTATTTAAGTTCATATCTGATTTAGATCAGTCTTGAGTTACTAAGTCTATTTTCAATATTTTTTAAGTTTCTAAAATATGAAAAAAAAAATGATAGTTTTCATTATAAAAAAAGTTGCAAACCTTCACAAAATTATGATAGTAAACTTACAGAAGTAAGTAAGTTTACTGCTAGAAAAGACAGCATTATGTAATCTCCATAGCTTTTCCACTACATGACCTGAAAAAAAGAGGAAAGGCATGTTGCTGCCCTCCAATTTTTTTATTTTTTTTTTAAAAGAGGCCACAGCCGGGCTTGCTTCAAGCTA
>Ga0325410_1008431_pt1 | contig 11168 bp, 3 predicted proteins | sample PopdelMetagenome_16_FD_206182 | JGI IMG/M metagenome (GOLD analysis project Ga0325410, IMG submission 206182) | Populus deltoides microbial communities from Bellville, Georgia, United States - Xylem-PdIQD-R3 | ecosystem: Host-associated > Plants > Phyllosphere > Stem > Wood/Secondary xylem...
AAAATCATGGAAATTTATTATGCTTTCCAAAGAATGTAATTATAATTAGTAAGAAATCAAGATCACTCCTCTAAAAAAAAAATCTAATTTACAAAAACAAATTACCTTTAAAAAACATAATTGTAAAATCCCCATTAATCATATTCTTGGACTTATGTCTAGTATATACACAAAAAAAATAATATTCATTTTAACCCCTTGTAAATGCAAAAGGAATTGAATTCATGTATACATCCCATAACCCTAGCTTCCTCTTCATCCTCTTAACAAACCCCATAAACTTCTCATTCTCTATCAATCACCAAACTCTACAATACTATAAACACAAGATCAAGTTGTAAACTTATATGGAAGTTTAAGAATATGATTCATAGGTTTTTTTCAATTTTTTTTTAGCAATTCTTTTCTTTAGAAATTTTTTTTTTTACATGGGTGATCTTGATTGTTTATTGGTTATAATTACATTTTTTAATAGCACAATAAATTTTGATTCCATGATTTTCTATTTTTTTTTTATCTCCTTTGATTATTTGAATATTCTTTCTAAATTAAGATTTGACTACACATATTAAGCTTTCCTTTTCTATGATCATCCGCATTAAAACTAGAAGATAATGTGGCATATTAGCTCATTAAGTTGTAACTTATAAGATGTTACTAATTATATCTTGAGTACCATAAAATTTATCTTTAAAACTAAACATAAAAGCTAAATAATAATAGAAATATCTTTTATTTTATTTTATTTGATAGAAGCAAAAGATAGTCCAAAATAATGAGAATTGAGAAAGGAGGTTCACTTATACAGACAAGCCATGTTTCAGTCTAGGTGTATTTAGATTCAGAGAAAATCTATATATGTTTTTTTTTTAGAAAATCATCTAAAATAGAAAATCAAATATTATGCTAAAATAAGTTTTTTTTCATAGTTGGATCTTTATAATTTATGTAGTTTTTCATGTAAATACACATTCCATCTTTGAATGTTTTTTAAAATATTTATGAGATAACCATTGAACCATTTTTTTTTGTTTATTCACTAAAAATATTATCACAAATAAATATTTTGGTGCTTTAATTGGTATTGGTAGCACATATTGAATTGGACAACAAAATAATAAAAATGTTATGAATAGTATCAATCCTATGTAACAAAATAAAGTCATAAAAACTAATATAAAAAATTAAACAAGTAATTGTATATATGAAACACTTAAAAAATATTTAGAGGATAAATTTAATTTTGAACATATTTTTTATTTCTAAGGGTTGATTAGCTTTTGCGAAAATATTAAAAGAACACATTATTTCATTTCTCTATAGATATTTGAAATTGAAAATAAAAAAGAACAAAAGAAAAAGAAAAAGGAAAAAAATAATTTTAACATCTTGTAGTTTGATCCATTTTACACTTACCCATTATATTTTGAAAAATTACAGTTTACATCATAAGCCAGCAAAAAAGTTTAAATCTGAAAAAATAACTAAAGTATCCTCATGTATGTTATATTGGAAATCGATCTCAATGATAAATAATTTCTTCTTTATCATCGACCGACAATATTCTCTTTTTGAAAAGTAAATTTTCCTATCCTTCTAAACCCAAATCAAACAAAAAAAAATGTTTTTTGCAAGCGGGTTATCACATGATTTCATGGTTTAGTGTGGTTGTCTCTTCTTGTGTGGCGTTATTCGAATCTCGCATGAGTTTCATCCTAAAACCAGCAACAAACATGTTTTGAAGAAAAAAATTAATCAAGACTTTGAAAATCATTGGTCATTTATTTTGTTGTTATTAATATAATTTATTCATTAGTTTATAGGTTGTTTTTTACTCAAAGTAAATAAAAGCACAAAAATTTATAAATGACAACACATCAATGTGGAAGCTTAAAAAATCCTAAAAAGCAATTATTCTTATTTAATCAACAATAATAAATATCACAAACATGATTTTTCTAGTGGAAAGCTTTTAGTCTTGTTTATTTGAACACCTAAAAAAATCCTTAATTTGAATGTCACGGGGTAAAGTTTCTTATACCATAATTTTTAATCTATATTAAAATGTGTTTAATTAAGCACTGAACCCTTATTTTAAATATGTTTACCCATGATTAAATCTAATTATTAACTTTTTTTGGTAGCTTTAAAAAAACCCTAAACTTTACCTCATAATTGACTATTCACATAACCTTAATTTTGTAATATTTGCTTAAAAATGTGATTGATTAATATAATAAAACTTTTATTAAATATGATTAACCATTATTTAAACTAATTGGTAATGTTTTTTTGGAAGAACATTACTAATGGTTAGGCATTGGAAATAAATCAGTTGTTAAATATTATAATAGGTGGTGTTATGGTTATTTTAAAGGAAATTAAAATGCGGCTAGTTTTTTTTTAAAAGTAAGCAACAATCAAATTTGTGGTAGTTTTGTTATTTTAATGCAATATGAGTTTTTTAGTCATTAAATAAAAAATAATAGTAATTCTATAAATAATTAGACATTCTTTTTACTTTTTTTAGGCACGTCAAATTAAGGATGTAAAATATTACACACCATCCAAAGTTCAGGATGTAAATTATAATTTTTCAAAATATAGCAAGTAAGTGTAAAATGGAACAAATTACAAGATGTTAGGGGTAATTTTCCTGAAAGAAAAATAGAAAACAAAATATTATTTCTTACAACTAAAGATTTCATCAGGTATTTTATGAATATCTACAATTTGGCATTCCGATCTATTTAGATTATGTCTTTACAAAAGAAACTAAAACCAGTGGCCTTTCTCTACAATATAAACTTTGTGCACACACACAACACTATGGACCAAAAAATTCAATTGTTGCATGAAAATCGAGAAAAGAGAGGAGAAAAGAGGGGAATAAAGAAATGGTCGTCGAAGCAACGTTTAGACTTCATTGATGACATGTATTGACTTAGGAGGAAGAACTCAACAAGAAGATTTCGGTGACACTAAGAAAAGCCACCATCGAAGCTTAAAGGAAACCGCACGCACCACTCTAACATGATTCGTAAAATTTATAGGTTAACATGGGTCAATGCGATATGTCATCGTCTTTTCATTTCACTACCTGAATTTTTTACGACTTAATCCTTGGACAGTCCATTGTTTCACATATAATCATGATAAGTTTAGGTAGAGGTTAAAACAACGATGGTGTGAATTTTGTTTTAGCCAGATCATCATTTGAATGGGGCAACTAATTTGTCTTTTGGCCTTCTAGATTGAACGAGTCACACCAACTTTTTTTTGCATTTATTAATGCATATAGTGTTCAATTGCTGTTATTTGACACATGGGTCAAGTTTTCAATTTGTGTTTTACATTTTTCCATCGTATGCAGAAAAAATTAACTGAAACCCATATGTTTTTTATGTAATAATTGATTTTTTATTCGACCCGTAGCAAAGTGTTGGCACAAGACCAAGTCATATAAAATACTAAAGGGGATGGCCTTTTCACTGTGAACACACCATTGTTTACCTTCTCACGTTTTACTATAGATCTAATATTCAATTTTATTTTTTAATTTGGTCTTTAAACTTTGTTTTTGTGCAATTCCATTCTTTTATGAACCAAAATCAAGGGAAATTGAATCAAATTTGTTGATTAAGGATAGAATTGAAAGAAATAGAACTAAAGTAGAAAATGTGCCATAAATGAATGATGACTTCAAAATTCACACAAAAAAATTAATTTAGTCCTCACACTTAGAGAGAGATCGCTGAATTCTGGCAATAAATAAAGAATAATATCGTTGGCAATAAATAGAGAATAATATCGTTGGCACCAATTTAAACCACTAAAATAATTAATCTTTGTGTTAAATGGTCTCACATGATGATGGGAGCTCATATTAGATGCTTTTTTTACATTGCAAGTTTCTAAAAAATATATCTGAGCTCAATAAAAGTTTTGGTTTTGAGTTGATTTTAGGTTTTGGGACAACTTTTTATGTTTTTTAAAGCCATATATATATATATATATATATATATATATATATATATATATATATATATATATCATGGTTCTGGTGTGTTTTATAGATCTTTTAGGACAAAATAAGTTGAAAATTGAGTTTTTAGGTAAAACAATATTTAGCCATAATTTTCCAGTCACCATAATGGTGTAATCTAGGCAAAATCAAATACCGTGTTATTTACCTTAGCATGCATCACATAGTGCAATTTAATTTTTTCCAAAACCATTAGGGCAGATGACATGCTGCAACAAAAAAAAACCCAAACGCGCGAGCCCTAACAAAATGGGCCAGGCAAGCTGGCCTAACAACGCTTGACCTTTTTTTATTTTTTATTTTTTAAATTAATTATTTTTTTATTTTTTTTTATATATTTAAATTAATATCTCCTCTTTTTATTTGTTTATATAGCCTCTTTCAAATGATTATTATGTTTTTAGTTATCATGTATAAATTAAATTTTTAAAGAGATTATTCTAATTGATTTATAATTTTTTTATATTTTATATAAATAAAAAAATATTTTATTTGGATAATATTTCTACTATGTGTAACCTTACATAACAATTTTTTTCTCCCTTTTATTTTATTCAATTAATTTCATGTGCATTTTTTTATATTATCATTTAATTGAATGAAAATTTGATTTTGGTAAACAAAGTCATTTAATACAATCGGGTGAAATGCCCGTGTTACAATGTCAAATATCTTAATCTATACATGTTTTTTAAATTTATAATTTTGTTTTTATTTATTATTAATGATTGTATATACACATAAGCTTTTTGATTTATACCTATAATTTTTTATGTAAAAATACGCGTGGAAAAACTTGCATGTATATTTGTTTTTATAGGAAAAAGAAATACTTGATCCATGGTGTAGTGCAGGTCAAATAGTTACCATAGACTGATTGTTATAGCAAATTAAAATTGATATGTTATTATTTTTATGCTTATAAATCATTTAAATTATAATAAGAACATTTATAAGGTAAACTCAATAATTGAGTTTTGCTTCCTTCAAGAGACTTTTGGTACAATAAACGATGGTGCTATAATTTTATTGGGCTATTATTATGTTTGGTCGTGTTTTGGTTTCCTTAAACCTGCCAACTAAACTCAAAACCATGGTTTATGGCCACGAAGGAATCTCCAAATTCTAAAACTTTTCACTGACCATAATATAAACACCATGGAAAATAACAGTCCCTCCAATAATTATGGTTGATGACTTTAAGTAAATTTTTTTGTACAAGATCCAAAAGGTAAGTCAATGATTAACAGAAAATGATAGATCAGCCAAAGAGACACCTTAAAGCCAAAACTAATTAATGCTTAACATGAAGTTGAATCATTGGAATAAAAGGTCCCTTCGATGATGGCCAGAACATGTTCTATGATCCAGAGTCTTATGTTATAATAGAATAACTCTTCTATGACATCATGTCTCTGTTTTACTCGACTTTCCATGATCATTATTGTTGAATTGTTCACCATGTTTAGAAGTGTTTTTATGGTATAAAAAATATTTGGTTAGTGTTTCAAGCTTTTCAAGATAAAAAGGGATAGATAATTAGATGAAGGATACAAAACATAACAAGAGACAAAAACAAAAACATGTTTGGTATTGATATATAAGACAAAGTGATTATCTCTGCATCATATTTGATTAATAGGGGATATGACAAAATAAAATACAAAAAAAATTATTTTACTTGCATATTTTAAAAAATAGTTGAATATTATTTTTATTTTACTTCACATTTTCTAATGGTTTTCAACCATATCCGACTCTTTAGTTTAGCAATAAATTAAAAACCCTCGAGCAATATGTTGAATCATGTAATGAAAAATTGAATTATAAAACATAATGAAGAAAGTGTGAGTTAACATACCTTTAAATATCTTTCTTCATATGTCAAAGATGAATGATTTGCTAGCTTAGCTTACCAAAATTTAAGGTAAAATGGTTCAATTAGTAATTAATAGAAGGAAAAATAGAAAAAAAAATCAATGATGAATGAACATGTAGCTATATTAGTCAATTAAAATAATCTAGTAGAATAACTTATGTAATATCATGAACAATCACAATTACACCTGTTTTAATTAAGAACGAAAAAAATCATATGCAAACCTCAAGGAAAAGGACAAGTTACTAAATTTATCAACTTCACAAATAAAATCTAATCATTGTCTCCCTTCCACCAAAGAAAATCTAATCTTCCAAGATTTATTTTTTTAAAAAAACCCTCACATAAGCTTATCAAAGGTCACAAAAATTTAAAACCTCCAAATAAGTTTATCTCCTAATCTCTCATAAGCCCCTGCACCTCTCTTTCCCAATTGATTGTTGGCCACCAGCCACCATGTTAGATTTCATCACCCTTCATACTAGAAATTATCCTGTCATTGTCTCCTCATTTATTTTTGTTGTGCAACATCTTAACAAGAATGAACAATATTTTACATGTTTTAGTCTACAACTACTTAATTGACTTGCTTTTTTAATATAAAAATCAATGTGTTTTCTAGTTTCAAAAATTATTTTAACTGTTAATTAAAAAATTGATACTTTCAATTAATACATCAAAACATGAATTATATGCTTTGGTAAATGTTAAAACAGTTTTTTATGCTAATTAAAGAATAAGTTGGGAAGTTGAGAAATAAATGCAGATTAAAAAATTTGATCTTGTGGAGCGAGAACCCCTTTAGTTTTTTTTATTTAATTATATGGAAATTAATTGTTTTTTGTAAGAAGAGTAATAATTTAAATCTCATTGAAACAAATTGATTTGCTAATATAATTCCTCCTTTTTTAATTCTTTTATACTAAGGAACATAATTCTTCTGTTCTATGTTCTTTCTTTAATAAAAAGGGAAAATTACATCGAGTCTTCTATAGTTTGATTGATTTTTTTCCTTTGTATTTTGATAAATTACACTTTACATCCTAAACTTTAATAACTCTATAATACTTTACATCCTCCAACTTTGATACAAAAAAAAAGTCAACAAAAAATATTGGAATATTTATAGGTTGTCATTATTTTCAATTTAATAACTAAAGAGCCCCTAATTCTAACAATAATAAAATTGTCATTGTATGTCCGCTGTCTATTGTTTTTGAAAAAATAGTCATTAAACAATGGCTTTATATTTATAGAAATATCATTATGTTCATGTTTATAACAAATTCAATTCCTCTTCCAACTCTCGTACAACCTATGTCAGCTCTCTCACAACCTCTACCAACAATACCATCATTGGAATATTTGTCACCATTGCTAAAACCCTTGCCAAAACTATTTGAATTGTCAGCACATTTAAAACCTTTGACAAAACCACCACACTTCCAGGTTTGGTATCAACGAATCCTCTAAGTTGTGTTGCACCATCACTTTAGTATGTCCTTGAATTGTGATTGTTTTGCTTGCAGATATTGCACCTAAGTATACATACCCTTTTCCTTATATTACCAGGTTGATCTTTTTTTTTCCTGTCTATTATTTCTTATCTTACCAACACTTCTTTTCAGGTTAGGAAACAAAACAATGACATCTTTTTCTTAAGGATATAGATCTGGTTTTGGTAATGGGTGCACCACCTTAGTGTATGTCTTTCTAAAAGTCTTAATTGTGTAATATGCACCACCACACATATCTTCAATATCAAATGTCTTATGATACACATAAAGGACCATATGTCTGCAAGGAATGCATGTCTTTATTAACTCACCATATTAACACTCCATTTGATCCAAATCAATATAAAATCTTGATTGTCCTTAAAAAACTTAATATTCATTTAGACCGGCTAGAATCATCCTAAGATGTCTAGACTTCTCATAATACATATCCAGTAATTTCCTAACATAAAATGTTGTATATATTTTCCAACTTCCAACTTAAGCATATCTCACATGAAACCTAGATATAAACTTCAACCTATTCTTTTTCTAGAAAAATAATAATTGACATACTCTTATATTTTCCAACCCAACTATTTAATGACTCAACTAAATTATTTGTTACATTTTCCACCTCAACCTGATTATCAAACAAATATATACCCCATGTTTTAGCATTGATATTATTCAACCAACCTAGAGTTGCTTTATCTATATCTCCAATATCCTTCAAATAAGACTTGAATAGAATATTTTTATAAGCTTTCGCTGCATCTTAAAATCCAATTTTCATCTCTAAACCATGAAACCCTTTGTTCTTGAGATTATCATAGATATGCCTTGCACGTGTTTATAAGTATCATTCTAAGACATTTCATTAATTGACTCTAGCATGCAAGAAACCACTTTATAAATTACAAGTTCAATTTAAAATACAGTTTGGATAATAAATTTAAATATTGTTGATAGTATAAATTTTTCCTATGAGAAATAATGCAAAAAAAGTCTCTAATGTACCACATTTTTTTATGGATTCATATAATGCATATAAGAACCATTGTCATGTGTTGTCGTTTTCGACTTTCATAATAGCATATGCAATGGGACAAAGTCTATTATTGGCATCCAACCCAATTATGAATAACAATACACCTTTATATGGACCTTTAAAATGACATTCATTTATGCCGATGAAAAGTCTACATCCATTCACTAACCCTACCTTCATAGCTTTTAAGCACACATATACTTTTTGAAACTTAATTGGTGAATGAGCATATGAATTATCTGATCTTTGGTTATATTACTTTAATAACTGTATGTATCTAGGAAGTATCTAAAATGACTCTTTATAAATTTCTTCCACAAACTTTTTCACCTTTGTCAAAACATCTCTAAAACAATTGACATTCCTAAAGTTTTAGAATTCCTTGAACTTTATTAATCCATTAACTTTCACTTTAAATATCTTGCATTTAAAATAAGATGCGGGATTAACCTTCTGCTCCTTCTTCTTATTCATTATATTTTCACTCTCATCTTTGTCTCATAACTACTATATGATTTTGAACTACTTTCAACAACAAAATATTCTCGTCACTACTAATCTTCCACTCATTCTCTAATTCTGAACCACCATCCAAACTTTCACCAAAACATAAATAACCTTCTAAGCTATCCATCCATTCATCTTTTGTTTCATTAACAAATTTAAATATTTCCTCATCATAAGGAATATAATCATCATCTTCCTCATATTCTGTATATTCATTATCAGCCTCATCATGTATGCTTCAAGTGCCAACATTAACCCTGTCACTACTTAAATTGCTATTATTTACATTCCTATTAATATTATCAATATCTACATTGTTGCCAATAACAACATCATCACCATCAAGATCCAAATCATCAACATCAAAATCAAGTATGACTTATTATTGATATCAACATCCTTGACGTATTTTATTCCAGTTTGCTTATTTCCATTGAGCTTAATTATGAAACACCTTGGCATCCTAATTATTGGAGGACCAACAACATGATCAATATCAATATAGTTATGAATCTAGTCTTTGCCTTCGTGCAAACTCAACATCTTTAACATTGATGCATCATCAAATATTTGATACTTTATCATCATTTATTTGAAAACCATACAAGTCTACGCCAAAGACTTGCTTGCATATGAACAATAGGTCCTTATAAGCAATATAATCATAACAACAATCTTTCTCAATGTATAACTTGTTGCCATGGTGAGTAATAATAATAACATTTTGTATCCTAAAATGATAGACAATGCAAAATTACATAAAGCTTAACAATGTTTAAAACATACCTAATCATATTAAATAATGGTTAAACATAGGTTATAGTAGGGTTCAACATCAATTGACCAAATTGCAATCATATATTATTTGATTAGGGTTTAATATACAGTAACCAATCAACTATAATTTAGGAATTTTTAAAGTTTTGGGGTTAAACTTAGTTAAACAAGTTTTAAAATACTAAAACAAATGTTATCTAATGGTCAAATATCAATTAATCACGTTTTAAGTTAATATCTTAAAATTAGGGTTTGACGAATAATGACTTGCTAGCCTAAATCTTAGGGTTTTTTTTAATGATTTCTAAGATCACATGATAAATTATTTTAAACAATGACTAAAACGTGTTTGGTTTTATCAATATTGTCATTGTCTAAGAACAAAAAGTTAAATTGATTGGGGTTTATTCAATGTTCAATGTATATTAGTCAAATCCCTAGACATGTACGGTTTAGATGTTAAATTGCGAGAATAACACATAATTTAAACAAAATTAACAATGTTTAAAATAATTTGGGCAGGAGCTGATCTAGTGTGATCTGACCTACTAACAGGTCCAAATAAAACCCAATTTGATTTTAAGAAATATTTTTTCATGATGGTTCCTTTTTAACCCTTTCTTTTTATATATTGAGATGATGACGTTTTGAATTGACTCGGGTCAATTAGGGTTAACCTACTAAATCAGTGAATTAGATCATGGATTTAGTTGAGTTTAATAATTTTTTGAGAATCTATTTTTTATTTAATTATACAATAATCCAAATTGATATGCATATGAAAGTTATCGAATACAGTTTTAGAAAAAAATTATTATGAAGGGGCTGTCTAAAAAAAAAAAGTTTACTAATGTTATATATATAAAAAATACCATATCCTTATTTGAAAATAATTCAAAATAAAATGCTATATAATCAAATAATATCTAAAAATACTCTTGATTAATAATTTATCCTAATAAACCAGAAAGTGTGTTAGTCCCTTTCAAATATACGAGTTTTTTTTACAAAACAAATCAATTGTACTATTAAAATTAATGATGTGCCAGATAAATATGAACTCAATTCTCATTTACTATCTTTCCTAAACAAAATTATTTGTACCAAATTTTTTTATATAAAAAATATCTATTTTTTTTAATCAATTCTCTATTAGACAAACACGAATCAAAACACCATCCCTACATTTCTAATCAACTAATGTACTAAAATATCATTTTATTCTTGAAATTTTATTTATAATTATTAATTAACACACTAAGTTAAGAATCCTATTAAAATCTCAATGGACTACAATTAACCTCTTAAGAAATCCTAATCCAATTTTATGAATAAAATTTAATGCAAGGATAAAATTAGTAATTTCTAATTTCAATTTTCAAATAGCTTTTTAAATTATTTGTAATTTAATAT
>Ga0325410_1008432_pt1 | contig 11168 bp, 8 predicted proteins | sample PopdelMetagenome_16_FD_206182 | JGI IMG/M metagenome (GOLD analysis project Ga0325410, IMG submission 206182) | Populus deltoides microbial communities from Bellville, Georgia, United States - Xylem-PdIQD-R3 | ecosystem: Host-associated > Plants > Phyllosphere > Stem > Wood/Secondary xylem...
ATAGTATTAGGTTATTTTCAAATATATTAAAAGAAATGGGGAAAAGTAATAGTGCGCTCAGCATTGTTCTTCTTGACCCGGTTCAATTATTCATTGTACTGTCTATATTAACAATATATATATATATATATATATATATATATATATATATATATATATATATAATGGAACTTTTTATATTTATAAGCTCATTCTTTGAAGTTATTTTAGGTAACTAAAAAAGAAACTAAAAGAAGAATAACCATGTTTAACAAAAAACAAACTAAACATACCCTATTCGGTCATGTAATTTGAAAAAAAAAATTTACTTGTAAGAATTCATTTTCTTATTCCCGAATCTATTATTTCAGTGCCACTTCAATTACTAGAATCAAAGTGATATTCCACAGTATGAACATCTTTGTAAATCTTGTTAAAGTAATGTAGAGAGTCAAGATAGGAGAAGAAAAAGAGAAAACTATGTTCTTTTAATAATGAAAAATTTATTAATCCATATGGGTTATGTCCATTTATATATTATTAGAGGAGGTAGTTACTTCCTTTAGTAACTTCTCTAATAACTTGAACCAGACCTATCCATCATGGACGGACCAAGCCTAACCCAATAACCAACATCTCCCACTCGCTCATGAAGGACTGAATCTCTTTAATATATTATACTTCAAACTTGCACAAGAATTTCATACTTGACGAACGGACCGTATAGGAGAAGCACACAGTGAAAGGAGCTCCAATATATAAACCTAATACAGGCCATATAAGAGACATCAACCTCATAATTAATTATTTCTTAAAGTGTACTAATATACCCCAAGTATTTTTAATTACACATGACTGAATATAATTCAATCTCTCAAGAATTTTCATATTCAATCCATCCTTACAATTACAAGTATTCTAAATCATATCAAATCTATTCAAGTGATATGATCCCGGCCGGTGAATACAAGTAACAGATGTAGAACTAAAATTACTTTTTCTTTCGCTCTCACATCAATCAAATCTGAATTAACTCGCTTTTCTAAAAGTATTCCTTTAAGTCGAATCATTCCAAGACTATAGGATATACTCCTAAAGTAGCAATCATTAATACACCACCTCATGATATAGTCAAAAGTCACAAAGGATAAGATTTTGAGATCTTAGATATGATCTTTAGGACTCACATAATAAAGAAGCAGGGATCCATTCTTTATTCCTGTAATGGTCGCTAGCACATGTAATATGAAATACATGCTATAGAGAAGCTTACTCTTTTCTTTTCTTTTCTTAAGAAAAAGAGTGTATGTCGTTGCTCTCCTTGTTAAAGAAAATACATTATACGAGTCTTAGTCTTGATGATAAAAACATAGGCTTCAAATCAGAAATTCTCATTTGCTCATTTTTCATTAGTGGCAGATGAATAATTTCATACTCGGCTTCAATCATAATAGACACATGAATGACGAGAATTCATTCATGCCGATTCTTTTATTTAAGAACCTTATCTTGGTCCCAGCCAAGGTGACTTTTTAATAATCATTTTGAGTAAAAATTGTTCCCACTGCGCCCAAGTTGCTTATTGAGCATTAAAACTCAAATAGTCTCATCTCCACTCACCTTACAAGTGCTAGAGGTGATTGCTCATGTGAGTGAGCCAATTTAAGTCTATCGACATACTATAACAAATTGTACTATATGATACTCACAATATATCCATGAAACAAATAATGAATAAAATGGTATTCTAATTTATTCATCACTCAATCACTGTAAGCTTTCGTATGATCCTTAAAACTAATTATATTACTAATTACATTCTACATAGGCCAAGGGATCTCACATGTCTAACAAATACATCCTTTGCTATTGGTTTTGTGAGTGGATCTGCAACCATAGAATTTGTAGAAATGTGTTTTAGGATCACATATTGTTCAGTAATTGCTTCTCTAATATAGTGATATCTCATTTTGATGTGTTTGGTCTTTTCATGGTATTTTGAATCTTTGGCCACAGCTATTGCAGCAGTGTTATCACAGTAAATTATCACTGGGTCTGATATTGATTTGATAATTTTCAAATCATACAAGAAATTTTTAACCAAACAGCATCTTGTGTTGCTGCGGAACAAGCTACATACTCAGCCTCCATGGTAGATAAAGCTATGCAGGATTGTTTTTTGCTCCTCCATAGTATTGCACTATCATTAAGCAAGAAAGCACATCCTGAAGTTGATTTGGATTGGTCGATATCTCCTCCCCAATTAGCATCAGAGAAATCAATCAATCGTAAGTCTTTCTTTTCTTGGTAACATAGCATGTAATTTGAAGTTCTTTTCAGATATCATAGAATCCTTTTGACTGCCATCCAGTGTTTATGACCAGGGTTTGATTGATATCGGCTAACCAATCTAATAGCATAACATATATCGGGACGTGTGCACATCATTGCATACATCAAACTACCGACAACACATGTATAAGGTACTCTGGACATTTTCTCCTTTTCTTCTAGAGTCTTGGGACACATATCACAACTTAGGCTCAAACTTTTATCAACAGGGGTGTCCATTGGTTTGCTATCTTGCATGTGATAGCGTTCTAACATCTTTTTGATGTAAGTCTCTTGACTTAAACCCAAAAGCCTTTTAGCGCGATCTCTTATGATTTTCACACCAAGTACATAGCTGGCCTCACCCATGTCTTTCATTTCAAAGTTTGATGATAACCACTTTTTAGTGGTATCAATCATCTTTTTGCTATTTCCAACTATTAAAATGTCGTCAACATATAAGGACAATATTTAAAAACTATTGTTAGAACGTTTTAAATACATGCAATGATCTTCTTCCATTATTGTAAAACCATTTTTAAGGATAGCTTGATGAAACTTAACGTTCCATTATCTAGAGGCTTGTTTAAGACCATATATAGATCTTTTAAGCTTGCAAACTTTGCACTCTTGTCTTTTAGTCTCGAATCCTAAAAGCTGATCCATATAGATCTCCTCATTTAGTTCTCCATTAAGAAACACAGTTCTAACGTCTATTTGATATAACTCTAGGTCCATATGTGCAACTATAGCTAAAATGAGGCGACCTAAAATAATCCTCACAACTGGTGAGAATGTATCTTCATAATCAATTCCCTCTTCTTGAGTGTAGCCTTTTGCTACTAGTCGAGCCTTATAACGTTCTATTGACCCGTCCGCCTTACGTTTAATTTTAAGAACCCATTTATTTCCAATGGATCTTCGTCCTGACAGTAAATCAACCAAGTCCCAGACTTGATTAATTTTCATTGACTCCATTTCTTCTTCCATAACTTTAATCCATTCACTTGCTTTAAGACCAGATAGAACATAACTGAATGTTTTAGGTTCTTCATCATCTTATGGAGCAATTATGAACACTTCCCCCTCAATCTTAAATCGACGATGAGGAATTGGTTCATGAATGCTTCTTCGAGGTTGAGATTGCTCATGATCTTGCTCCATAAGAGTAGAAATAGATAAAATATCACTCCCACTGTGTCCAGGAGGATTAAAAGTTTCATCTAAGTCCTCTACTAAATGTCTTATTGCGTCATAATCTAGATTTTCCATTTCATATAATTGAAAATGTTTTTCAACCTCACCTGTCTTTGGAAAAACCTTTTCTAAGAATACAACATCACACGATTCAATCTCCGTCACTCTTCCATCAGCTTTTTCACCAATAAATATAAATCCTTTGGAATGTTCAGAATATCGTATAAAGATACACTTCTTCCCTCTAGGATCGAGTTTCCCTTATTCATGAGAAGTATTATGGATATAAGCTGCACATCCCCATGGATGGAAATAACCTAGATTAGGTTTGACACCATTCCATAATTCATATGGGGTGGATGAGACAGATTTAGAGGGCACAAGATTAAGTATGTAAGCAGCAGTTAACAATGTATCTCCCCAAAAGGAAATTGGTAAGTTAGTTTGCGCTATCATTGACCTAACCATGTCAAATAGGGTTTTATTCCATCTTTCCGCTACACCATTTTGTTGTGGAGTATAAGGAATAGTTCATTGTCCAGCTATACCCTTTTTATCATAAGTTTTTTTTAAAAATTATTCAGACATATATTCACGTCCTCGATCACTTCTTAAAGCTTTGATCTTGGTACTTAGTTTATTCTCCACCAAATTGGTGTATCGAATGAAGCAATCCAATGCTTCAGACTTATATGAGATCAAATAAACATGACCAAACCGTGTAAAATCATCTATAAATATGATGAAATAATTTCTTTCATGTCTTTCTCTCACATTCATTGGGCCACAAATGTCTGAATGAATAAGCTGTAATGGACTACTAGCTCTTTTAGCTTTGCCAAATGGTAATCTAGTTGCTTTTCCAGCAAGGCAATGCTCACAAATGGGCGATTTCTCTTTGGTAAGTGATCCTAATAGACCAGTTCTTGCTAATCTATGTAATCGATCTTGCCCAATGTGTCCTAATCTAGCATGCCAAGTTATGATATTACTATCATTAATAGTGTTAGAATTTTGAACAACATAAATTGAAGTATTATAATTAATAGATACATTAACGGTGTCTAACACCATAAAACCATTTAATACAAAACCAGAACCATAAAAAATATTACCCAGATGTATTTTTACACAACAACCAACAAACGCAATATTAAAGCCCAAATAGAGTAAAGCAAGAACAGACACAAGATTCCATCGAACTTCTGGAGCGTAGAGTACATCATGAAGATAAAGTGTGTGACCGCAAATCCAGTTTACAGGTACCGATCCCAAGCACAGCAGCAGAAGCATTATTCCCCATGTATATGTATCTACTTCCCTTTGGAATTCGATGGAATTCCATAAAGGTTGTTCGATCCCTTGCTATATGGTTAGTTGCTCTTGAGTCTATAGTTAAAAAAAAAACAGATTCAGCAAGCATTAAACAACTACTAACGTATAAGTTAGAGGGATGATTGTGGTTAAACATTACCTTTGGCTCAGTGCAATTACAAGCAAAGTGACCAGGTTTACCACAATTGAAACAATTTATATTCTTGTCTTTCTTACCATAACATTTCCCACGCTTGCGCTTATGTCCACTACTACTTGCTTCCATTTCTCTCTTGTCATATTTGGGACCTTTAGCCTTACCCTTTTTATATTTAGAGCCATATGCTCCACGCATCTTGGTCTTAGATATAAAAGCCTCGTTTATAGGCTTCTCAGCGTGAAGTCGATCTTTTTCAAGCTTGACATGACGAAAAACATCATCAAATATCTTGCTGTTGTCATTGTGGGTAAGGTTAACATGCATGTGTTCCCAATTGCTTGGCAAAGAGCGGATAACTGCTTGGACTTGTTGTTCATCAGTCATCTCATGTCCAGCACCTCTTAATTCACTAATCATATTAGGCATGACCGTAAGATGCTGCCTCATTGTCTGATTTTTGCGCTTCTTATAACCATCGAATTTGAGGGTTAGCTGGCGGAGTCTAGTAGTGGAGGTTCCTCTATACTGAATCTTTACTGCGTCCCAAATAGATTGAGCTGAATGATGCCTTTTAAAACGCAGCATTATATCATTTCTCATGCTGCTCAACATCAAAATGCGAGCTACACGATCCTTGCGTTTATAGGTTTGATATGCTTCCATATCAAGCTTGTGCTGAGCAGTGTTTCCTTGCTTAGGTTCAACCATCGGTTGTGTGATTGTTTCAAGCATTTCTTGCTCTTCCAGGAGATACTCAATCTTACGATGCCAAACATCATAATTCTTTTCACTTAGTTTGTGTCCATGATTCAAATCAGCAATAATACTCTTAGATGCAACCATATTAAGCGCTATTGACAGCAATTACAAATATTAGTATCTAGTACAATTTAATTGAAATATTTTTCCACTCCATTCTAAATTAAACAAATAATAATCTAACACATACAATAGAAATGAAAAGAATGTTAAACACTTAATCAATTTCTATTTGTATAGTCTAATTATTATTAAAAATTTAAATGAGTGCAAAATTATAGTTATTAGTTTCAACTAACAACTCCCACTAATCAGGTTGCATATATTATCATATATATGCATATAATGTAATTAAACTTAAATTACATAAAATATTTAGTTCACAATTAAACAACCAATCATCTTTAAAAAAAATACAATATTAAGAATAATAAATTTCAGAATTGTTTTATATTGTAGGCACATAAGTAGGGTTTCTAATTATGTCATCCACTTCATCAAAGTCATCTCCTCCAAGTTCATTCTGCTCAAACCATGAAATGAATTTAGCAGCAGCATCCAAACGACCTATGCTTCTTTCAGTGCGTCGTATACCTTTTTTGGCATACTGACATTCCCTCTCAAGCAACATTTCACCTGCGAGATTGTTGAAATCTAAGGATTCTAGCCTATATTCCAATGATAGTCGCACCGGCATCCATTTCTCAGGCAGAGAATTGAGAACGATTAACATTTGATGTTCCATGTAAAATTCATAACCACCACGCATAGCCAGTCTAATCATCCAATGATACATGTAATCAATGTGCTCTTGAATTTTATGAACAGAATTAAAGGCATAACCCAATAAATGATCAATTTGTTGTTGCCTATCCACTACAACAAAATATTCCAAAAAACACATAAATATTATACTTAATATTTAATTAAGGCATGTATCATCATAAATGCTAACCAAAATGGAAATTAAACAATTTATTTTAAGAGTAAATAAATTGGCACCACAATTTGACAATTTATATTAACAATAAAATATTAATTGTCTTAATATTATTCTTAATATTAATATTTATTAATAATGGTAATATATATTAACTGATGAATGGCAATTAATATATGTACACATCTTTTAAAAGATGTGTTCATTCGGTTTTCCTCTTTTTTTTTAATAATAACTACCAAATGGCAGTTAATTAACTGCCAAATAGCAGTTCCAATTGACTACCGAATGACAATGAAAATATTAACTGCCGAATGGCAGTTATACATCTTTTAAAAGATGTGTTCTTTTAGGTGGTTTTTTTTAAAAAAAAACTGTCAAATGACAGTTAATTAACTGCGAAATGACATTCCAATTGACTACTGCAATTGTAGTCCATTGGAAATGGAAATGGAAATGGAAATGGCAGTTTCCAATCTCCATTTCCATCATCAATTCACACGATGAATTGATGGTTTTTTTTATTATTATTACACAAAGGAATTAAACAAATACCATGCAAAATATTTTGCAGAAGGTCTTATCTAATTAACAAAGAAAAGATAAAATCATAACTAAATTACTTCATAAAATTGTAAATTCAAAATTATCAACGGAAGTATTCTTTTAACACAAAATTTACATATATCATTCATGTAATAATAGATATACCGCATAAAAACAATATTAAAAATCATGGCTATGATACTAATGTAGATTGGAAAGGAAAACTTGTAAGAATTCACTTTCTTATTCCCGAATCTGTTATTTCAGTGCCACTTCAATTACTAGAACCAAAGTGATATTTCACAGTACAAACATCTTTGTAAATCTTGTCAAAGTAATGTAGAGAGTCAAGATAGGAGAAGAGAAAAAGAGAACTATGTTCTTTCAATAATGAAAAACTTATTAATCCATATGAGTTATGTCCCTTTATATATTATTAGAGGAGGCGGTTACTTCCTTTAGTAACTTTTCTAATAACTTGAACCAGACCCATCCATCATGGACGGACCAAGCCTAACCCAATAACTAACAAGTCACATAAAATTTCAATTTGTTCCCTAAAGTTTCAATCTACCTATTATTTGGTCCTTGTTGCTTTAGAATTTCACATTTTGATTCCAAATTTTATTTTATATGTTTTAGTTATTGGATGTTTAGAGATGAAATAGAGAGTTACTAAAAAATATTAAAGGGAAAGAAAGTGTTCGAATGACAACATTTCAGACACATAAAAAAAAACTGATATTAGCGTCAATGAATTTGTCTTTCGAGAATAGCTCAATAATGGTAGTGTTGTTCTTTAACCTTGTAAAAAAATAGATCAGGATTCTTAAAAAAATTTATTCATTTAGTTTTTGCTTTTAGATAGACTATAAACTATTTTTTAGATTGAAAATGAATTTAGTAAGATTTATAAGGTATTTATAAATAATTTTAGGTGAAAACAAGTTGAAAAATGTATTTTTAGAGCTTAAAAACTCATATCCTACTTTTTCAATCACCAAAAGAAATCAAGAACCAATGCAAAATACAACAGGTCATAAAACATATTTTAAAACCAATTTAACAACTCCTAAAACTCCTTTGAATGAAATTAGTTAATAGGCTTGCGCAATATTGTAGGTCAAACCAACATTTGTTTTTGAACATAACAAGAAATACTTGGGTCATAGAGAATTGTTTGGCATTATCATTAAATCTGACCCTACATATCAGCTTTGAAAACCTTTAGACTTGACTCCTTATCTAGCTTGAGTTTAAAATTAAATCGTGTAAGAGTTGTAACGTGACCCAATCAACTTTAAAGATCTAAAAACAACCTGAATGATCGTTAAAAAAAAAGGTTTGGGGATGAAATTGAGAAAAAAAAACAAAATTAAATGAAAAAAACCTTATGATTTGACTTCTTGCATAGCCCGATTTAAAATTAACCATGTAAGAGTTACCTTGACATGGCCTAGTCAACTTAGCAGGTCCAAAAATAACCCAATTACCATTAAAAAAAGTGTGAGAACAAAATTGAGAAAAAAAACAATTAAAAAAAAAGAAAAAACTTTCGACATGACTTGTGGTTTATGAGATTTTTCATATTCTCTCCTAAAAAGATTTAAAAGACTTCTCACTGATGATTCGTATGAATTACCGTGATACATCAAGCACAAAATCAAACATGCAAGCATCTCTTCTCAGTTACTTACACATAAGCCTTATGACGTGTCTAGCACTTAGTGAGCATCAATAAAATTTACACAGCATCCAATTGATTAAGTTTGTTTTTGAAAATTTCACACAGCCAGCTCCATTTTTTATAATCTGTGCAACAGTTCCGAAAAGAAATCAATTATTTGATAATAATAATAATAATAATAATTTTTCTTTTCCATTTAATTGTGGCGTGTCTACTTGAAGCTTGCCTGCCGATGTTATATTGGACAAAATCGACGGGGTTCAGCTTTGCATGTGACTTGAACAACAACATTGCAGCTCCATGGCCAGCATCATCTTCCGTGTCATCCTTGGCTCTTTGTGCCCCTGGTAAATGTTCACCTACTCAAGAAAGAACTAAACCTTACCTGTTCTTTATATTTCCGAAAGAGCACGAGCAATTTGATATTTCATCCGGAACACACACACACACGCATATGCAGCTTGTTCTCAAGTTCTTGTTCTAACAGCTCCTCCTAAATCTTGCAGAGATGTCCTTGTCTGCCTTGCCGACATCACAGATCAAAAACCCTGGTGGGTGCCTTTGTCCCATGCAATTCGTAACCTATCAGCTTAACCTTGTTCTGCTGCATTTTTGCTTAACAATGTCACAATTATAAACACACACACACATTAGTAGTTGATTGTTTTCACTGTGAGTGAACAAAGGCATTTGTAATGGCATTCTGATTGCTGGATCATACATTAGTTAGCCAGCCATTGTATAAGATCATTCACCATAAAGACTTAGCTTTAAACTGGTTTTTTTTTCGATTAAAATCTTTTTTTATAAAAAAATAAGTAACAATTATTAGCGTGGTTTTTAGCAACAAGAATTGCGAATTTAAAGTTTGAAATGAGCTCAATAAAATTGAAGCTTCTATAGATGTACTACTGTCATCAAAATAGTGGTCCAATGTTTTATTTATAAAAAGAATGGTTCCATGACATTGTTAATATATACAAGTTAAATTGGGTTAATTTATCTATTTTGTGACTTAATAATAACCTCATCGAGTTAAATAACTTTGTTTTTTAAGTCAATTATTTTATTGGAAGGATTAACAATCTTAAAAATATGAGATAGGATCCTAATCCAAATTTAAAAAAAAACAACAATGCAAACAAAAAATACACAAAAAAAAAGGAAGGTTTGCCTAGAAATTTGAAAGAAACCAAAAAAAAAAGAAAAGAAAAAGAAGCCAAGTGTTTCTAGGCTTAGCAAGAAACCCGAGCCTAGGTGTGCTTGGGCCAAAAAATTTCCCCTCTAATAAGGGGTAGACAATACTCATCTCGTTAAATAAGACTTGTTGGCACAAATATTAGTCATTTTCATCGTTGGATTATGAAGAATCTATAATTTTTTTTCTATTGCCGTAATTTAACGACCTTTCTCTTTTCCCTCATATCAGTGACTGAAAATGAAAAAAATAAAATTTAAAATTAAAATGAAACATCCAAAAAACAAAGGGATTACATCAGATGAAAAATAAAAATAAAGGTATCAAAAAGAACTTTGTCATGCTAATTTTAGATTGGTTAACACATTTTACCACCTTTCACACTTTGATTCTATATTTTTTTAATTGTGTTTCCCTATAAAAAATAATATAAGAAATCAATAAACAGTTGGACACAAGAAGGGTGCAATTGAAAAGCAAAGATTGACCAACAAAAAAATATTTTCATTTATGTTCCTTTTCCCTTATTCTTTTAGTTTATCTTAATGTAATAGTGCTTAAACACAAAAAAACTTATTTTTTTCTTTTCATTATCCCTTCATTTTTGACATGTCTGGATAAATGCTTTAACATAAGCAATCACGGTGGTGCGTTGAAGTTGCTATTACTTGTTTTTTTTTTTTAGTGCATTATTGTATTGAAAAGTGTTAGCATCTATTATCAATGTTCAAAAATAAAAACAAACAATTTAATATGATTTGACAATTTATCTATATTCATAAAAACATTGTTTTTACTCCTAAAAGAAAAACAAAAAATTATACCAATTAAAAAGGACTCTCTCAACTCAACTCACAAACCCTCTATCACTTTCACCTCACTTTTCTTTATCACTTAATGTTTTTTATTGTGTGTCTACTTCTCTTACAACCAGGGGCGGAGCCAGGAATTTTTTCTATCCTGGGCTATGATATAAATATACATAAATTATTTTTTAAGATCAATCATTCACTTAAATATATAAAATTTTCAAGTTAACAATAAAGTTTTAATTCAA
>Ga0325410_1008433_pt1 | contig 11167 bp, 6 predicted proteins | sample PopdelMetagenome_16_FD_206182 | JGI IMG/M metagenome (GOLD analysis project Ga0325410, IMG submission 206182) | Populus deltoides microbial communities from Bellville, Georgia, United States - Xylem-PdIQD-R3 | ecosystem: Host-associated > Plants > Phyllosphere > Stem > Wood/Secondary xylem...
CATAAAAAACTAAAGCATAAAATAATAATTCGTCATCCATGAATTGTAATATTATTATAAAATAAAATTTTTAAATAAAACCAGGAAATACAATCTCTAAACATGGAATAATAAATAATAATATAAAAAAATATTGAGTGTGTGCACCCAACTTTAATAAAACCAAATCAATTTTATCCATAATTGGCTTTAAATAAAAGTGTTTAATTAGTTTCCTAAACTAAATACGGTTTAAATCCCCATAAGACGTCGTCGTTTAGAAAATCTAGACCAAACGCAGTGTCGTTCGTTCAGTTTATGCAACGGTCGAATATTTTTTGAATTCTCTGAATTTCTCTTACACTATATAAATCCAGTCTCTCTCTCTCTCTCTCTCTCTCTCTAAATCTCAACATTTTTCAATTTCTTGAAAAGAAAAACTCTCTCTCTCTCTCTCTCTCTCAAGAAACAACAATTTCGTTTTAGCCATTCAAATTCTCGGTATGAAGTTTGATTTTTCATGTGATCATTGCGAATTTCAAATTGGCTCAAAGGGAGAGTGTTCATGACACTCAAATTCTCTGTAAGTACCCATCCCTCCCTCTCTCGCTATAATTATACAATTTGTTCTCAAAGGTGTCCTTAACATCTTGTGATTTTATGATTTGTTTTGATCATATTTTAGTGATTTGCATGTAAACTTTGTCTCGTTTCCCGGTTTGATTTCTTGAATTTATTAAGGGAGTGGAGAATTTTCAAAGTTGATGTTTTTTTGGATCTTTTAGATTTCAAGGTGCTTATATTCTTTCAATTAATTCTTACTTTAAAAGAATTAGGATTATAAGAACAAGAAACCCTTTAATTGATTAGATTTTAATTTCACTTTCTATTTAATGGGGTTTAAATTTTTTTAAATTCTTTCAATTAATTCTTACTTTAAAAGAATTAGGATTATAAGAACAAGAAACCCTTTAATTGATTAGATTTTAATTTCACTTTCTATTTAATGGGGTTTAAATTTTTTTAATATGTTTCTCATTATCTTGCAAAAAAATAGTTGTTTTTTTCTATAATTTGAATTTCTGTTTATGTTTGTGTTGTTAACCTCTGTCCATAGCAAATGAATTCTCCAAGTATCATATGTTTGAGCTTTCTGCTGCCAGATTTTGTTATTTATTTGGTATCAACAAAATTGTTTGCTTGCTAATTATGTCAATTGGGAATTGGAAATTGAAATGCTAAAAAAATTAACCTTTCCCAATTTGATTTATTTTAAGTTGAAAATGAGTACTTGCATTGCGTATCTTTCAATAGAAAATGATCTTAAAAAATGGAACTCAATGAAACATGTTTTCTTTCTTTCTTATCATTATCATGGTTTGTTTCACATTTATTTGAGGTGGTTCTTGGTGTAATGAATTATATATATTCACTGTACACTTAAAATGGTGGTGCGGTATATATGTATATATGAAACTTTTGTTTTTGCAAATTATGAATCCTATATTTGCTCATCTTGTAGCATCTACTCTCAGTTTGCTTTGTGGGAAACACATTTTTTTGCTATTCAGTTCATAAATTTTAGCAAATTGTGTAACTCTGATAATATGAAGGGGCAGTTCTGCAGGAGACTATAGGCAACGGTCACTCTTGCAAATTATGACTCATTGATCAGTATATGTTAATTCTTCAACAATCCACTTCTAGGTTGCTTGTTGGGTATATCATATTTCTTATAGCATTCAATACATAAAATATATCACAGATGAGTCAGCTTCGCCACATGTTTTTCTGTCTCTTGGTTAAGGTGCTAATAGACAGTTCAAAAGTTTCTCCAAGGAAAGCAGAACTAATTAAAATGCCAAATTGATGATGTTACATGCCAAACAAAAGCCTTTTATCACTATTTAGATAGCATTTCAGTTGTATCAGAAACCTTCCCTTGTATAGTTGTATTACTTCAGGGAGAAAAGTGGATCCCAAAATGTTAAGTTGCAGTGTTGGCATGGACTATTCCTTGTTCTTCTACTTTCTGTAATAGTATAGAATTGTAATGTCTTTTATAGTTGTATACCAGCAGTTTCTAATTTTTTCGATAACCTGACTCAGGACTTTTTCCCTTTTAGTGAACTATACTTGAATTACTTTTGTTATATTTTTCTTGCCAAGTTTACACGGTGCTTGGGGATGTCAGCATTTTTATTGTTGGCAAAGATGAGTATGATGAACTTGCTGTAATCATTATCTTTTTTCTATACTTGTTTGTGCAAGGATGCTAGTTTCTGCTTGATACTGAGATCATCTTGAGGTTGAATACTATCAACTTCAGTAAGAATTATTTCACAATGTTTGAAGTAGTTAGTTGATGCTTGTATTGTAGTTGTGCCCTTCCATCTCAAATGGAAATTTAGGCCCTTTCTTCTTTGGTGATCTGGAAAGTACAAAAAGATAGCATTTTCTGAGCTCTTATACATTCAGTGTTGTAGGCTGCTGTTAGCTTCAATATTCTTGCAATCATAAGGTTATTGCATTTTCTTTCTTTCTTTCTTTCTTTTATGGGGCCATAACCATAGTTCTTAAAGGAAAATTTTAGTTTGTGTCTCAATAGAAAACTTGGCCAAGTTTTTAGGTAGCACATCCAATTTTCTAGAATAGGATCAGAATTCATCTTCACCAGGGATAGGATTGGCTTGTTTTTTGTTTCCTCTGTATGATTTTAGCTTTCGATAGGATTTGGGGTGATTGTCTTTCCACATATGCTATTTAGAGAACGTAATGAAGAGTAGGAGCCCAAGGGCGTTGGTTTTCAATAGGATGTTACGTACCTAGTCAATCAAATGTTGTCCCTCACTGGGATGTTACGTACCTAGTCACTAGGAATGGGTGCAGTATATGGAAAGAAGAAGCTAAAGGTGGTGCAGGATTGGTAACGTCTGCAACACGCAACAAGGGGGTGGTTAATTCTGTTAGTTGTTAGCCATAGTTAGTTAGCATATTGTTACAGCTGTTATAGTTAGTTAGAGTAGTCAGTTAGTCGTTATCTTCAGTTACTATAAAACCATGATCAATGGTATCAGTTGAATACGAAAAATATAGAATATAGTCAATTCAGTCTCATCTCTTCTCCTTCGAATTCTCTCTATCAAATCCTCTGTTCTTAACCTCACTTCTTCTTCAGTTGTTAAGAAATCTTAACAATTGGTATCAGAGCTCTAAGATCCAATCACGATGGTGGAAAATCATAAATTGAAAAATGTTGAAGAACGTTGCAAGAGGTTGGATGAAAGAATGCAAAGCCTTCACCAGGAATTTCATGAATCAATGGCTGATCAACAAAGCAAGTGGCAAGAACAATGGGTGGAGCAAAACAAGAGAACTGATCAAATCAGTTTGCAAATTGAAACATTATCAAATCAGTTCCAATCATTTCTTGCTACTCAGATGGCAAGAAGAGAAGTTGGAGCCAACTCTAGAGGAATCTTGAATACTCCAACAATGGAAAAAAAAAAAATGGTACTCACAGCAATCAAGAAAGAGTATTGCAAGGATCCAGTTCGTACAGGAAGGTCAAATTAATAATCAAGAAATTCAAAAGTTTAGAGTGAATACAAGAGACAATGGCAGGAACAAACAAAAAGCTTGATCAAATCGGATCAAAATTGGAGGTTTTAATGGCCCTGCTAAGAACATACTTAGAAAGCCAAGAAGTTGAAAGAGCTAGCACAATTTCTGATGGGAAAAAACAGAATAGTAAAGAGGCTGTAATTTACAACAACCACTCAATTTCATTTTTTGATCAAGAATCCAATATCACAGTTTCTTTCTCAACAAGCCTTGGAGGGTTAGTGATGTCTCTTAGATCATAAGAAAGGAACATAAGGGAGTCCGAGTTTTACAGGTATTAAGAAGGGCATTATAAAGATTTGAAGAAGGAAAGAATTAGAGTTAGAGTTTCAGGTTCATTTTACAAATACCGCTATTGTCATGGGAGAGATTACTATCCCTGGGAGTTTCTCCAGCATGCTTATGATCTTGGTAGAGGCTCAAAAAGAGGGACTTTAAAAGAGGAAGCTCAACACCTAGCTCTTGCAAGGTATATTCAGAGGCATCTTGATGTGTAGGATAGATCAGAGTCCTCCTTGAAAAGAGCAGTTGTTCGTTCCCTCTACCTAAACGCCAAAACTGAATGGCTTGCTGTACATGATCATGATAAAGAGCACTTTAGAGAGGAAACTTGACTCATGAGCCTAAAAGTAGAGCTAATGACAACTTCCATTGCCTTGATTCTTGAGGATTGTTACGAACCTTGGCTTTAGAAAGAAGTGGTTGCAGGCTTAGTTTAGTGGTCGAATTCGTTCCCTGAAGATGCTACGTGGGAGGAGTTGACAGAGCTGCAATTACAAATCCCAGATTCAATGTTGATACGTGAATTGTTTCAGCTATAGATTCTTGGGACAAGAATCTTTTCATGGAGGGGGTACTGTTACGTACCTAGTCACTAGGAATGGGTGCAGTATATGGAAAGAAGAAGCTAAAGGTGGTGCAGGATTGGTAACGTCTGCAACACGCAACAAAGGGGTGGTTAATTCTGTTAATTGTTAGCCATAGTTAGTTAGCATATTGTTACAGCTGTTATAGTTAGTTAGAGTAGTCAGTTAGTCTTTATCTTCAGTTACTATAAAACCATGATCAAGGGTAGCAGTTGAATACGAAAAATATAGAATACAGTCAATTCAGTCTCGTCTCTTCTCCTTCGAATTCTCTCTATCAAATCCTCTGTTCTTAACCTCACTTCTTCTTCACTTGTTAAGAAACCTTAACATGGGATTTTGTGAATGTTGTGTATGAAGTATCATAAAGTTGCAGCCTGTTATATACTCATTTCATTTTTCTTCCCAATTTAAGCATACGATTTTGTTCCATTATTATATTGGGGTATATGTTTAAGCTTTTCTGTTTGCATGGAGCATATTATCAATTGCATTGAATGAGCTATCTTTTTTTATATGAATGTCTAGCTCATAACCCTCTTTGGTTTTAAATAGTTAGTCTTGGTTGACTTGATTTTCATGTATCGTATGTTTGAGCTTTCTGCTGCCAGAATTTGTTACCTATTTGGTATCAACAAAATTGTTTGCTTGCTTATTATGTCAATTGGAAGTTGGAAATTGAAATGCTAAAAAAATTAACCTTTCCCAATTTGATTTATTTTAAGTTGAAAATAAGTACTTGCATTGCGTATCTTTCAATAGAAAATGATCTCAAAAAATGGAACTCAATGAAACATGTTTTCTTTCTTCCTTATCATTTTCATGGTTTGTTTCCCATTTATTTGAGGTGGTTTTTGGTGTAATGAATAATAGATGTTCAATGTACACTTAAAATGGTGGTGCGGCATACATGTATATATGAAACTTTTGTTTTTGCAAATTATGAATCCTGGATTTGCTCACAGTTTGCTATGTGGGAAACACAGTTTTTTGCTATTCAGTTCATAAATTTTAGTCTAGTCGTGTCTACTTAAAGCAAATTGTGCAACTCTGATAATATAGGCAACGGTTGCTCTTGCAAATTATGACTCATTGATCACTATATGTTAATTCTTCAACAATCCACTTCAAGGTTGCTTGTTGGGTATATCATATTTCTTATAGTATTCAATCCATAAAGTATATCATGGATGAGCCCGCTTCGCCATATTTTTTCCAGTCTTTTGGTTAAGGTGCTAATAGGCAGTTCAAAAGTTTCACCAAGGAAAGCAGAACTAATTAAAATGCTAAATTGATGATGTTACTTGCCAAACAAAAGTCTTTCATCACTATTCAGACAACGTTTCCATTGTATCAGAAACCTTCCCTTGTATGGTTGTATTACTTCAGGGAGAAAAGTGGATCCCAAAATGTTAAGTTGCAGTGTTGGAATGGACTATTCCCCTCTTCTACTTTTTGTAATAGGGTAGAATTGTAATGTCTTTTATAGTTGTATAACAGCAGTTTCTAATTTTTTCGATAATTTGACTCAGGATTTTTTTCCATTTTAGTGAATTATACTTGAATTACTTTTGTTATATTTTTCTTGCCAAGTTTACACGGTGCTTGGGGATGTCAGCATTTTCATTGTTGGCAAAGATGAGTATGATGAACTTGCTGTAAGTTAAATCATTATCTTTTTTCTATACTTGTTTGTGCAAGGATGCTCGTTTCTGCTTGATACTGAGATCATCTTGAGGTTGAATACTATCCAGCTTGTGAGGCTCTTGGCTACATCTTTTAGTTTAAGACACGCTATCTGAGTGTCAGTTTCTTCTTTGTTGACATAAAATTTCTGACATGCTCTGATGTCTGCTTAGCCTGTCATCAATCACAGCCTACCATTACCTACCAGTAGTAATATTTTTTTTGGCAAATCAGTAAAATGAAATGATTGGTTCCATTCTTGCACTGAAAAATGATTAAAATGATATAAATGAAACCTTGGTTTCCCCTGTTGACGGTGGCATCTTTTTTGGCTGTGGATGTCATCTGTGATGTAAGTGGTTAATGAAATAGCAATTGATAGGTTTTCTTTGTTGCCATGCTTTTGTTTCAATTAGAAGCGCAAATGCCATATTGCCATGTCATCTTGCTGCCCAATATAAAGTATAGTTTTTATTGTATATAAGGGGTTACAGATGTTTTTTCCTTCTTGCAACAAGCAACTGATTTAGGGATTGTTGGAAATTTGTAATATCACATTCTTGATATTTAGTAACTAATGCTACTAGTGGAAGTTTCTCGAGGCCAAATCTCTAGTGAGATTTGGGTAAGAAGATGATTTGACATAGCAAGAAGAGAAATCCGTATATGCTTGTTATTGAAGCATATTAACATTATTAAAACATATTGCACCAGTAATGCCAAATGCGAACTATCAAAGCTATTGATCTCCATTTTCAAACTACTCTTTGGCTTTTCTTTTAATTTAGTGACTTGTTTTCTCTTAGATGCTCGCAAGAGTAATGCTTGCAGAGGCTGCAGAGCTGTCTACATATTCCTAATGATGCATCCAGTTCCTGTGCACCAAGTACCCCTTCTTCTGAAGGTTGCATGGACCGTTTAGGTGTTGTCGAAATAGAATCAGTTCAACCTATTTAAAATATACATTTGAATTGCTTGTTTCCTGGATTTGTGGTTCGTACGAGTCCTTAACTTTTCCATCTACATATTGCATGTAATTAGGTCGTTAGTTTTTGAAACATGAAGGCTCCCTGCTTGCATTATTATACAGTACTGCGCCTAAACTCTAGGAAGCTTTGAAGGCCTTATGGGATTCTGCCTTTCACAGAGAAGAACTGTGTGGTTATCTTAGCAGTGGAAGGACCCATTGGTTGGCAAGGAAAGGATCCATCAACACATTTTAGGTTGACCATTGGTTCCTTTGTGAATTTCATGATGTTTCTCTCATCATTTCCCACCATCATTGTCTTTTTATGCTTATGATACTTTGATTTTTTTTCCAGCGGAAGTGGTTTTATATCATTGGAGAATTTGTTGTTCTTCGATAAGAAGTTAGAAGTACCTTGTTTTGCAACCGTAGTCAATGCTCTCTTGGACATGGAACCTTGGACCATTATATTACATTTTGTTTTTATTGAACTCAACTGTATTTAAGATTAGCAAGGTTGCTCTATCTCACGGAATTTGTAGTTATACTTGTAGAAATCTGAGTCATGAATATGTAGATTTCATGATGAACCGTTCCACTCCAACAATCTGTAAGATCTTCATGGGTGTGTAAGAGGAAACCTTTCCCATAAGAATCTCTTGGTCTTCATTCATAGTGTCAGTTAGTAGTTCAAAACTTATTTACCTTTTGCATACATGTATATTGATAGGTTTTTGGCAAGGAGACAAAATCCAGAACCTTGGAAAAGGTTTATGGGCAGAAGGTAATTGTTTCTTGGTGTTTTATTCCATGCATTTTGTTTCCATCATGGAATTTATCTTATTTTAGTATCTTCACCTAATCACGCTAATACTGCTGATGAAGTTTCAGTAAAGATTCCAATTTGACCAAGGCATTGGAGACGCATAGGTAGGTGGATTATGTTATTACACAAAGTTCAAATGTTGTTGTAGGCTCTGAATATGGGTGGCAAAACTTGTACCTATAAAGAAGCTAGTTGATGCTAATGACCAAGGTATGCTCTCTTGTTCCATCAAATCTTTTCAATGTTGAAACTGACAAAATTATTTTGAAATGCGAACTTCAGTATGAATTATTTCATAATGTTTGAAGTAGTTAGTTGATGCTAATATTTTACTTGTGTGCCCTTCCATCCCAAATAGAAATCTAAGTCCTTTCTATGTACAAAAAGATAACATTTTCTTAGCTTTTATACTTTCTATGTTGTAGGCTGCTGTTAGCATCCCAAATATTCTTGCAATCATTAGGTTATGACATTTTCACTGACCTAATTACTTTTTCTTTCTTTCTTCCTTCCTTTTTTTTTTTATGGGGGCCGTAACCATAGTTCTTAAGGGAATATTTTAGTTTATGATTCAATAGAAAACTTGGCCATGTTCTTAAGGGAAAAGGTATATGTTTAAGCTTTTCTGTTTGCTTGGAGCTTATCATCAATTGCATTGAATGAGCTATTTTTTTTATATGAATGTCCAGCTCATAACCCTCTTTGGTTTCAAATAGTTGGTCTTGGTTGACTTGATTTCCATGTATTCAGAATCTGTTTGAAATTTGTTCTTTGTAAAAAATGTAGTAGCAGGATCTTCCTCTAGCCTTTAGTTTCTGCAACTCCACCGTTAAGCTTTTAACTAAAATGTTTCTTAGATTTCCCATGCACTCACCGTTTGCGATGGAGTTATGGAAACTAATTGTGGAACTTGAATACTGCTGCTACTGTTAGCTATAGAGAGTGTAACAAATGGGTTGTATATTTAATTGGCCGGGTCGGGGCCTTCATTATTCAACCAAGCCAAATGTTTGAAACTGGTCTGTGGTTCGGGCTATATTTTTCAAGTATGTTGAGCCATTGAAGACTGATCACTAGCTTGAAAGATGAAGATCTTTTCTAGCTGAGCAGACAAAGGAAAGGTGAACTTGGATGCTTAAAATATAGCCCAACTACAAGGGTTATGAGTTGGATGTTGCATTTTTCCTTGAGATGTATGGTTTTGTTTACTTCTTTGCTAATTGCGCATCTCAATTCTTCATGCTTCCTTCCTTGCAGCTTTACTGAAGCAGTGTTCTCTGATTTTTGTTTTGCTTGTCTCTGTTTATATTAAGGAAAGTATAAGCAATGTGTTGATGATTTTTGTGCTTATTGGACTTGAAAACTCTTTCTACACTGCACTACTTTCAAATACATTTTAGGTTAATTTGGGTTTTCAAATCAAGATGTCACAAGTCCTTTTCTTTTTCTTTTTCTTTTTCTTTTTCTTTTTCATTTTGATTGTAATAAGCTATAAATTTAATTGTTTCGAAACATCGAAAGAACTTCCATCAAATATTTTAAAAAATAAGAGTCATTGTTATTTGTTTTGTTTTCTATAACTCCCTTAAATTAGAATCTAAATAATCAAAATAATAAAATAAAGATTAAATAAATAATGCCTCAATTCTTTAAATATTTTCAAGGTTAACAACATAGTTCTTAAGGTGAGCAAAAATTAGTAGAAGAATTAAATAATAGATGCCTTAAATCTTTCAAAGTTTAAAGGTTGACATTTCAACCTTAAGTGTTCGGCTATGCTTGGTGAGTGCATGGGAAATAAAAAATTCTATTATTTTTTTTTATAATTTTGTTTTTTTTAATAAAAAGAAGTATAATTTGTGAAGCTCAAGGTGTTTTGTGAAGTTTCTTACTAACAAGTATAACTAAATCACACCTCAACTCTACAAACAGAAAAATGCATCATTTGATATAAATTAAATTTGTAATATGATATAAATTAAATTATCTTTAGAAGTCAATATTCATTCCATCCGAATAAAACTAAATTTATATACCTTTTCCCTAACTATTTTTTTAAAAAAAAAATTATATGGAATCCCCATTTAATTTGAATTAAAATTAACAAAATAAAGAATTAAATTGTTAATACCTTAAATCTTAAGATTCTTGAAGGTGTTAGTGAACTTAAAATTAAATTATCTCTAATTAAATTCTTGAAGGTATAAAAATAAAAAAGAAAGAAAAAAAATATTGTCGAACGTGTTAGTGAGTTTGCCTCGAAAATAAACACTAAGTTCAAGAAGACCTTGAGATTTTATTTTTTTTTGGATGAAATGTGGAATGATAGTTACTCCTAAAGAATATTTAGAGATATTTTCTCCTCCTTTTTATTTATCATTTGCTTTCTTTAAAAGAAATTGAGAATTTTGCTTCAAATTAACTCGATCTATGACTTTCATGTTTTATATTTAAAGCCTATTGTTCTAATTAAAAAATATTATTTGGTTTAAACATTACATTTATAGGTGCACTAAATGTATTGGAATATAAAATTAAAATTTTAAATTTGCATTGACCCACAACACCAACCATCAAAATATTCCTTGAAATTTTTTAGTAGTTTGTTCTTCGTTTTCTTTAGCTTCAAATCTTAGTTTTGCCCTTGAATATTAATAATGGTAGTTGTTGGTGGCAAAATCAACTCAATGAAACAAAGCCAAATAACCAATAAACTCAAACAAATTCTAAAAAATGTTCAGATTAAATCATTCCTTAAAAGTCTATTCATTCATATAAATTGATGAATTTATGAAAACAAAATCTCGAGGTTTTTCATTCGAATTAAACGCTAGATAAATAATGGGGGAAGCGGCAAACCACATCACCAAAATCATCTCAAGTAGAATGTTGATCCAAGGGTAAATTAATCAATTAATTGTTTATTAATCACCACCTTGAATTTGTTTGTCACAAGTAGCAAAAGTTGGTAGAAATATTTTAAACTCAAGATTAAAGGTATGAAAATGGTAGGGACATCTCGTGAACTCGTATGCTCATGCGATGAGGAGAATCTTAGCTCATAGAGAATACAAAATGGTTCAAGCTATCATGAGGCTAATTCTTTAAGAATGTCTTTTGATTACGAGAAATCATTTCAAGAGTGAAATTAGTTTTTAAAAAACTTTGAGTACCAATTATAATAAACTTCAACTAACATTAAAGCGTGGTAGTCCAATA
>Ga0325410_1008434_pt1 | contig 11164 bp, 6 predicted proteins | sample PopdelMetagenome_16_FD_206182 | JGI IMG/M metagenome (GOLD analysis project Ga0325410, IMG submission 206182) | Populus deltoides microbial communities from Bellville, Georgia, United States - Xylem-PdIQD-R3 | ecosystem: Host-associated > Plants > Phyllosphere > Stem > Wood/Secondary xylem...
AAGGTAAAATCCGGTTTACGTGTCGAAAAAGTTAAAAGAGAATTAATTTAATATTTTTTAAAAAACTAAAATAACTTTATTTTAATTAAAAAATTCAAACGATTGCGTCATAGATAACCTTTATTTTGGATAAGAGTGCACCAAATTAATTTTTTTTTATTTTTTAAATTTAAATCAATTCAAGATGAGTTAACTATTTTATATTTTAATTGAGATTAATTTTTTATTAGATTGTCTTGAGATTATATTACTTGTATTTTTAATTTAAATAAATTAATAAAATTAGCTTGTAATATAACAATCTTAAAATCATATTCTCTATATTAATTTATAATTAAAACAAGTTTAACAGAGCTTTTAGATATTAGATTTAATATTTTAATTTCAAAAATTAAGCAAAGAACAAGACTACTTGTCACCGTACCAACCTCATGAATTTATCAATGTAATTTGCTTACATAAACGGGAAACTTTGTAATTAATAAAATGGGAATTAAAGTCAAGAACTGGGTCCATGATCTGATTATATTTCTCTCTTTTTTCCCAATTTTTGTCTTCATCGGCCACTGTTTTCTTGGAAATCGGAAATGGAATTTTTTTATTTTTTTATATATATATATATATATATATATATATATATATATATATATATATATATATATATATTTGCAATTTTGAGCTCAGGCCAAATCACACAACTGGCAGGGCATGCCACGGTGGACTAGCTGTATTACATGTGGAAGGTTAACAGCATGATTTTATTTTTAGAAAAATAAATGGAGAGGCCATGAGTAAATTATTGGCCAATGATTCAGACCAGGAGTATTTTTAAAATTAAAATAACATTTTTTATTATTTTTTATATCAACATATTAAAATTATTAAAAAAATATTTCCAAACATTAATTTAATACTTATTATATAAAAAATAGGTTAAAAACCACTTTAAGAAAATAAAATGTGTTGTCTAATGTCTACTCCAAGATCCGATATCATTGAAACCGACTTGCCTTATCTGCTCTACTGTCATTATCAATTACTTTCTATTATTAGGGTGGTGTGATGTCTTTTTTTTTGCAAGATTATTTTCAAGACTCTCACCAACTACACTAAGTTTCTAAAACACTTTTCATATTTATTTGATTTTCCATTTATTGTATCATTATTTTCTATTTTCTAAAAGTGATTTTTAAAAAATTTTAAATAAAACATAAACAGGAATTTTTTTTGTTTTTTAAAATGAAAAACAGTGAAAAGAAATCTAAGACTATAGTTACCCTCATAGTCAACTCGGCAGTCCATAAATTTCAAATCTGGCTAAGTCGGGTCAATACAAAAATCTATTTTTTATCAAATATTATAAGTTTTATTTTTAAAAAATAATTTTAAATTTTGTAAAATAACCCGGGCGGTCCACAACTACCAATATCACAGAGATCTTCGGTCAGGTCGATCCGAAATCAGGGTGAACTGGGATCGGCCTTATAATAATGACCTAGAAACGATTAACTCAGCCCGCGGTGAAGAGAAAAGAAAAGAACCAGGGAGCCTTAGCCCGCGATGACTTTGAACCAGAGGCCGTTAGCCCATTAAGGAACGATCATAAACCATCACCAGCTGAATCGAAAACAGGAAAAGCACGGCGCCGAAGGCTCAACCGCTAACCGCCGCAGCTAAAAACCATTAACCCCCCCCCCCTCACCATAATTTCATTTCAAAGAGAGAGAGAGAGGAGAATGGCAGGGAGAGGAGAGATAGTGGAAGCAGAGAACGCAGAGGCAGAGGCTATAATCACAAGAATAGAACACAAAACTCGCAAGATCGAAAGCCTACTCAAACAGTAAGTAATTACCAAGATCTCAATTTCTCTGTGTCTTTTATTTTGCTATTAAACTTTCGGGGCCTGCTTTTTTGTTTCTTTCTCTCAGGGGCAGACCTGTTGAGGCTCTCAAAACGGCTCTGGAAGGATCGCCTCCAAAGACTCGAGATGAGAGATGCAAGGTTTTTCCTTTTCCTTTTCCTTTTTTTTTTTTTTTTTGAAAGATCTACGAAGGAAAGTTTTGATTTTTTTTCTTATTGTAGTCAGCGAATTGGATAGTGGTGCACAGAGCGCTAATGGCAATAAAAGATGTGGATTCATTGTTCTCTGCTTTAGATCCTGAGTACTATGATATTCTCATGAAGTCAGTACTTCTCTTTCTCCTCTTCATTTGTGTGTGTGTGTGTGTGTGTATTTTGTTTTTAACTTGGCCCATCAGCTGAATTTACATTTATAGTTAGGAGAGTGGTAGTTTAGTTCAATTAGATCTTTTGGGCATCCTCAATATTGATCATAATTTAAGTTGTGTGATATTACTGTCGATTGCAGACTAATCGACACTCAACGTTAATGGCATTTGTTTTCAAGTCTGTTTTGGTGTTGAATCAGAGGACTTGGTCCCTTAAATGTATTTTTTTTTAATCTGGTTATTCTTTCGGAATGCTAAGCCATCAAAAGTTGCAACCTTTTAAGAATGTGAGATGGTGTTGGGCTGTTTTGTGATTTAGTCATGATTCCTTGTGTTTAGGGTCTATGCTTGTGAATGAGAGGTCAAGCGGGGCTTGTTTTGGAATTTTTTGGCTTTTGTAATCTATAGAAGGATTCTTCAAATGAAAGATTGTTGCTTCATTTCAACTGCCACTTTCCTGGAAACTATTCTTTGGTCTCTTCTGCTGTTTAAGATATTTAACTTATTCCTCTTCTGATAATTTTGAATTTTTATCATTTCACCCTTTGAACTTATTTATGGTGTAATTGTATTATTCATGAACTGATGTTCAATCAATTTCAAGCTTCTAGTTCTGAATGTGCAGTTCTAAACTTGAAATAATTTGGGATTTGTAACATTTTCCCTTTGTTCCGTGACAAGAATGAAACCAGCTGAGAGTCAAGACATTTCTGCTGGAGTGGTCATTCCTGAAAACAAAAATTCTTCTCTCAAACACCTTTCTTTCCTTGGACCAATATTATTGCCATTGGATTTTCATCTTAACCCAGCCCTTGGGTAGTCTTTATTGATTGGAGAAATTATTTTTCTCCTGCATCTTATGCCGATCGATAGAAAACAGTTCCTCGAGATAAAGGATCTCTGTTTACCAGCTTAAACTTGTTGATTTAAAATTTAAAGTACAGTCGAGAACCAGCTTAAAGTTCTTTAAACCATAATTACCTTGAGAATAAGATCAAGGCCATGTGCAAAATGATATCCTGATTCATCATTCTTCTTTCAAAGCCTCCTTGTAAGACCTCCTTGTTTTTTCTTGGTATATTATTTGGCTATCTTGTCCGGAGAAATAGAATGGAACTGATTTTGTCCACAATTGATACAATTACAGTTTTAGAGCTTATTTGAGTCTATTTGTACATGAAGATGGCATAAACTGAAATCTTGACTCATCGTTATATACCTCTCAATTAATTTGATCGGTCATTTTTCTTGTCCAATGAATTATTACACCTGTCCATAATTGGCTTTCTGCGTGACTGAACATATTTGTGTTGCCTTTGTTTTCTACTCTGGAAGAATTTGTTTCATCCCGGTACATGTTGTTGGATCCTTACCTGATATATGTAGAGTAAAAGCTCTGAGCATGAACTTCAAAAGTAAAAATGAAGCCATGGTGTTTAGATCTTCTTCTTTTTGGCTGAACTTTAATACCAAGAACTCACATATTTCAGCAATATGGATGTGAATGGCTGCATGATTACCAAATCATTACCAATTCACATTAGTGAGAGTTATATTAGACCCTTTGGTGTTTATGTTATTTTTGCCTTCTATATTCTACAATGTCTGGACATATTAAAGGATGTAATCTTTTCCTGCATTAAACACTAGCAACTCCCAGAAGGAAAAAGAATGAATGAATCTCAATGTAGCATTTTGTGTGGCCTGTTATTTTCCGTTCTCGTGGTTTTTGTGTAACGTTTTGCAGTTAACATTAATTCAGTGATATCATAATCCACAGGTACCTGTACAGGGGATTGTCAACTGGAGATCGGCCCACATGCGACCAATGCCTGCGGATACATGAAAAGTTGACAGAAAAGGCTGGATTGGGTTGCATATTGCGTTCCCTTGCGGACACTGTGAATACCGTTTGACTGTGTCATACATACCAAAATGCAAATCTATCCATCTGTGTAATATTTAATTATGAAGGATGATAATGTGCAGGGGCTGTCAGGGTTTTATGTTCCAAAAGCTTCGCCTTGCCTTAAAGCTTGCGATACAGTACCGGTTTTCTTATTTCATATTTTTTTTGAGCGGGTAGGTGTTCTTACAAGTCTTAAATTATCTGCCAAGCTACAGACCTATCAGACAAGATTCGTGTACCTTCATCTCTGAATCGATTTAAATGCAACTGAAACTGGATGACTTGCATTAATTCCCATTAGAGAAAGCTTGCAAGAATTGAATTTCTTGTTGTATATACAGCCTGAATTTCACAAAGATGTGTTTGGTAACGCATCTGAGAGTGCCTTTTCAAAATGGCTTTTCTAGTAGCGTAGATGTCAAAATGATCAGAAATTATCGAATTATGATGTTTTTCGATATCTGAGTACTCTGGAAAATCTCTTGCAATCACGTTAGCTGGATGTGAAGATTTGATAATCTATCTTTCTAGTCTGGATGAGTGATTAAAACCCGTTTGGGAATGCATGCAGTTTGGGAATGCAGCAATTGCACGGCTGACCGCATTCCCTAGTGCGGTATATAATTTAGGAGATCGTTTGGCATTATGTTTACAATTGTGTTTCATCAAATTTTAATTTTTGTTTTTTTTTGCTAAAATTAAGTGTGGTTTGTATTTTTTAGATCGTTTTAATGTACTGATGTTAAAAATAATTTTTAAAAAATAAAAAAATATTATTAACATATATTTTTTCAGCACAAAAAATTACTTGAAAAGAAAATCAAATTATGCAAGAATTATGCAAGAGATTGCAAGAATTATGCAAGAGATTGAGAAGACAGAGAAAGCAGTGTATACCAAACAATGTAAGATTCGTGTACTTTCGGTTTCGGTACAATGATGGTCAGATTGATTTGGTTCCCTCTACTATCCTTCGTTATCTACAGAGAGCTGGCTCCGTAATCTGTGCACAGAGAAAGGTTGCTTTGGTTGAACAAAGTTTGACTGCATCTGGAGTAGAACAATGTGAAAACTCCGAGTGTTTTTTTTTCTTAACACGGTAAAAAAATGATAAAGTAATGCATATGAAAATATAATTAAGAATCTATCATAGTTATATGAGTTGCAGAAGATGCCATCTATGACTTGTTTTGAATTTGAATTAAGACGGAGACATGCCTTTCTTCCCTTCTCTCTCATTTTCTCCTTCAACAGCTGGTGTCACAAAAAAAATATATGTAAAAATCCATTAACATCAACGAAACAATTTATATTTATGGCAAATAACAATTTTATTGTTGATCATGTTCACATCTAATTACACATTACACTTCATAAAATATGAACTATATATATTTTATTGATAATTTTTACTCTAACTTGTATTATAAAAATACATCTAATTTTCATTTTCAATCATTATCTGATACGTCATTGTGGTCTGTATACAATGGTCCAGATATTTATAGATGCCCAATTAGATGGCGGACATATAAGGGTTGAAAAAATCCACTCATTTATATAATAAGATGAATGATAGACTTAGAGAGGAATATTCATTGAATAGATGTGACATATGCAATCAAAGGGGTCATGATAGAAAAACTTATGAAACTAGATAACATAAGTTTTTTTTGTGTTTTAAATTATGTCGACTTCAATTATTTTTCCATTATATTGCAAATGCTAACAATTGGTTATTTATATGTTATGATAGATTATATGAATGACTTATACGGAGGACTTAATATTTTAAGTTTCATCAATACGTCGTGAGAGATCTGATATTTGATTAGCACAAGTCTCATTACACTGTTTTGACATTGTTGAGATGCATTTTTAAGATAGGATAATGTGATATTTTGAATTATCTCATCATATTTTGTATTATGTTGATATCATAGACAAACTGCATAATATTAGTAGCTAGGGTAGTCGCGAGGGAAACTGGTTCATATTTCGTGTATCTTACAGTGATCTCTATGGAATGTTAAGAGAGATTGTGCTTTTAAAGACCGACATCTAATGATTGTTATAAATACATACATGATATAATATTTGTCCATTATGAGTTGTTTCATTACACCGACCTGATCAAGTTTTGTGATACGTTCACATAATCTGATGCATTATGCCCCCGATATTAGAGGCAAAATCAATTGATATGCAATATTATTTTACATTTATTAAATACCATATTAATTTTATCATGAATGGTAACTATTAATTGGTTTTTAATATTTGTATGTATATATATAGATTAATTATTTAGTACGAGAAGCTTGGAAAGCAACAATAATTATCTGTGGATATATTAATGAGATGAAATGTATTGTGGCCAATTAGTTATTTGTACTTGTGTGAATTGATTTTTTTTAAGGCAGGAAGTTATGGCAAAACAGACGACCCCAGGATACCACTGTTAAAAGTATCGCAAATATCATATGTGACTCACGTGTCGCTTTTGTCGATTATAATTTTTTTAACTATGTTAAATTTCTAATTATTTTTTTATCTTTGTTATTTTATAAAATATTTTTTAAAATGTGAAACACTATTGAATTACGTAGTAAATTTTTGTAGGATGATGATGTCAAGAAAATGTGAGGGTCTTGTTCCAAAAAGCTTTGCCTTGCCTCAAAGCTCGTGACAAGGACATCAGTTTTCTTGCTTCATATTTTATCCGAGCAGGTTGTTGTTTTGTCCCAGAAATCTTAAATTTTCTGCCCAGTTACCTACCTATCAGACAGATTCTTGAATCTTCATCTCTGAATCAATGTAAAAGGAGATCTGAAATTAGATTACACGTATAGATAACAGTGTCTATCGTCTTTTTTTCCTTGTAGACTTGCATGTCTTCTCTGCATCGTTAGATGTTCAGTGTCTATCGTCTTTTTTGCCTTGTAGACTTCCATGTCCCCTCTGCATCGTTAGATGTATAAATAAATGCACTGGCATAGTGTCCAAGGACCAAGACACAATCACCCATGAAATCAGAGGCGACTTAAATTCGATTAGCTTTTAGCTTTTTCTTGTGTTCAAGGCGATGTAATCAAATTCAGATTTTAGCACGTCACAGCCTTGCATTTGAACCAGAAGTTTTTTCTGCCTCTTCTTTTAAATTTTTTTGTGATGGGTGGACATTAGGTTCTTGGAGGGAAGCCCTTTTCTTTTAATGTCTTTTGTTTTGCTCATAGCCTGAACTGCTGAAAGGGCAGCTACAGTCTCTTCCTGTGAGGGTCTCAACCCATAAGGGTGTGGTTCTCTGGTTTGAGAGATGGGACAGCTTCTGAGATCATGTTTCAATTTCAAATCTCAACTTTTAAATATGGTTTTTATGCTCTTTTTGCTTATTGTCTTCTTATTCTTTTATTCTTTATCTTTAGATTCTATTGCTGTAGAGATAAAATTTGAATAAGGTTTTTGTTTATATGCCTGTATTCTTTTACGGTGGTGATGATGTTAGAATCCTAGAAGACCACCGGTGGGTTTGGATTAAGTCATGGACAGTTCAGCTTTTAGAATGGAGGATAATTACAGTCCTTAACAGCAACTTCCTTCTGTGTTATTTTGATTCGAGATTTTGCAAGAGATAACATACAGGATGTGAACCTGAGTAGTTTCTCATCGTGAAATAATTAAATAAATAAACAGCCACGAAGGTCTCCTCTTCGAGCACGATGCAGTCTTGAAACCCCCCAACTCCAAACACAATTTCAGTTACTGTAGTGACCCGCTGGCACCAGATATGTTCAGTTCAGTTATTAGGTCGCAAGAACAGAAACTGCCCACTACTTATGAACGTTCAGCTACCATACGTTATGGTAATCAGACCAAGGAATGAGCAGACACTGAAGAGAGGATTGCAGATATGAAAATGGAAGCGAGCTAGGAATCGATGGAGCCAGCCATGTTTAACATCTTACATGTTTAGCTGCAAACTAATGCGGATAAGAGACATTATGGGCCGACATGGAATTCTTCTACCATGACTATGAGCTTTAAGTATGAGATTTGACATTTACAATTGGAGAACAGCTCCAGGACATGGGGCTAGCCAGGTAGAATGTTCAAGCATGGAGACATTGCTTGGAATCACAAGAAAAAAGCTGGAATCTTTTAGCAAGGCTAATTGACAACCATTCATACACAAAAGCCACCGATAATCGAAGGATGAATAGAAGCATTTTTTGTTAATAGGATGACCATTCAATTCATTCCTTCATTTGGATCACTAAAATACTATTCTCTTTACATATATAGTAAAGCCACTTTGTCTACATCAAATCCTACAATAATCAGCAGGGAGATATTGTATTCGGATTCTTTTGTCGCACCTTCCAATCATCCTACAACTTATAAACACTACACTTTGCAACTAGTCCACTCTTTGCAACCTGGACTTGTCAACAAAATCACATCCTAACCACTACCACCACTGATCGTGTCTTATTTCATATTCTCCCTATTCCACATTCTCTCAAATTTCTGTGGATGCCTGGAAATCTTATCCTAAATCCTTTCATCCATTTTATCTTTACCAAATAGCCCCTACCTCAAGCTAACAATCATGACCTGGAAGCAGGAGCATCAAAAGTTCGATGGTGGACGGGCATTGTTGCCCAAGGGTTAATGGGCACCGGTCGTTGTGGTTGGCGGGTTGAGGCAGTTGGAGCAAGAGCAGAGGACGCGGCAGCAGCAGAAGATGATGAGGCTGACGAGACAGCAACGCGCTCGCATGAAGGGCACATGGTGAGGGTGGTGGGAGGGTTCATGTGCATGTAGAGCTGAGGGGAAAGTTTCAGTGCTCTAAGCTCTTGCACCTCCTTCTGTAACCTCCTGTTCTCCTCGGTTAGATTTTCACAGCACCTCTTTAGGTATTCGCAATCGACTTCAGTTTGCTTCAACTTAGTCCTGCATCAATTCGATGAGAAAATGTTCACTTTCCAAGACATTTTCCTCCGCATAAAAACAGTTCAAAAGCACTTTAAATCACAATAAATATGTAACTTCTGAAATCGCAAAATGTAAAAATACAAATCCATTTACTTGGCAACAAAAACACCCTACTTGTCGATATTGAAGATTACATGACTTCCCCAGAAGCATGGATACTGAACTTCAGACCTAATGAATTTATTTCTTTTTCCTGCTCAAGATGTAGTTGACCCATGAATAGGGTAATGCATTATCACAAAGAACGACTGCTGTTGTAAACACTGGATGCAATTATAACTAGTTGATAGTCCTATGTGCATTAAATTCTATTGACTTGAACAATAGAGGCAACAATCTTTCCCTTCATTAACACTCACTAAATTGAGTCTTCCACTAAAAATCATCAAAGAAGACAATTCCATCCTTATCAACTCATTTGATGATCATACTACTTCGAAATACAAACAGTAGCCCTGACGGGGGGGATATCTCACCTTGCTCTTCGGTTCTGAAACCACACCTCCACTTGCCTAGGCCTGAGATTCAACTGCTTTGCCAAGGCCAGCTTCTCCTTCTGCAACCACAAAACCACCACACTTCACCAAATTACACCAAACCCAGAATTAAAAACCACCCTAACACGATAAAAAAAATAAATAAAAAGAAAACTACTCACGGGATTAAGAGTATTATGTTCCTTGAAAGTCTCTTCAAGCACTAAAGACTGTTCCTTTGAGAGTCTCAGCTTCTTCCTAGAAGCATCACCACCAGCACCATCTTCATCATCACTGTCACGAGAGCAAGAGGCCCTCTCCGCTTCTGTTTCTTCTCCAATCTGTTCTCTTTCGCTTCTTTTACCACTTAAGCTGGATAGCGTACTGTTTGGTGAAGAAACCCCAGTTTCGTCATCACAATCTGTCACTGCAGCTGGCACCCTGTTCATGTCAATTCCTCGTTGAAAAAACCTCGTACCACATGCTCTATCTGCAATAAAAAAAACAATGGGAATCATGTAATTAATCCAAAACACAGATCTGGATCAAAGACAGTACTATAAGCTTGTTTATTTAGAGCCCAGCAAAAACCCAAGAAACGAAACAAGTACCTGATGATTGAAAGAGGTCAGTCAAGGATGTTTTTCTATGATTGTTTTGTGAAGGTACGGGCATGAGATTTAGCTTCAAAGAAGGCTGCTGTTGATGATTTTGTTGTGTAGCATCGAATCCCAAGCTCAAACTCAAGCCCAGTCCATCATTTTTATCACCCATCTTCACTCCTCTCGAACACCAGAGAGCCGAAGCTTCAGTCTTCCCAATCAAAATAAACACTCCTTTCTGCCTCCTTTCAGCTGGGATAACAGGGGTTTTTATTCAGATTGTGAGAGAGCAGAAAGGGAAAAGAAGGGTAGAAAATGGTTGGGTTTTTGGAGCCTGAGGTGTCACAGCCTTTTGCTATTCTCGGTACAGTAAAAGGATGGGACTAGTCTATACATATAGATATGTAGATACAAGGAGAGAAAGTGACGGATGGGTATAGATTCAATCATGGCTTGTGTCAGCCATCCCCTATTGGCTCAAATCATCATCATCATATATGGTACAATGCTACTAGATAAGCTAGCTTTCTGTGTATGGCTAGCTCCTGCTAACAGGCTTTACTCCTCCTCCACGTAACCTTCCTTGTGACCATGGTTAACCCCTCCTCTTCAAACCTTGGTTCGTTACTTTGACTTTCTATACACTGTAACCACGTATCTTTTCCGTTTGGTTTAATGATGCATTGGTCCCTCTACTTTGACTTCTGTCTTTTTACTATTTATTTTCTTAATATCTATTTGGTATAGATATTATAATTTCACTGTCCGATTGTACTTTAATTTTTTTCAAAACTAATAAGAACTGTTTTTTTATCTATACCCTCGTGACCATTCAATATAATTTTTTTCAAATATTAATATAAATTTAATAGATTTATGTGTTTGAAAAGTCATGCTCTTGTCCCAACAACTATAGGTCGACCGCCTCCGATTTTTATAGCTACAGTTTTCTTC
>Ga0325410_1008436_pt1 | contig 11163 bp, 2 predicted proteins | sample PopdelMetagenome_16_FD_206182 | JGI IMG/M metagenome (GOLD analysis project Ga0325410, IMG submission 206182) | Populus deltoides microbial communities from Bellville, Georgia, United States - Xylem-PdIQD-R3 | ecosystem: Host-associated > Plants > Phyllosphere > Stem > Wood/Secondary xylem...
ATTAACAAAGCAATTAGAAAAAAAATACAAAGAGAAATTCCAAAGAAAATAAAAAATACACACACACCCTATTAGCAAGAAGAGTATATCATAATGCCCAACAAGTTACCAATGACTGGTTGAGAAAAATCAAATATACAAGATTGAAAAATTTAACAATGTAATTTCAAATGATAAAGACCCCCTATTAGCAAAGAAAATTTAATTTGAGGAGAAATTAAAATTTGATGTTTAAGGACTCGGTTAGAATTTTTCAAGGTTTATTTGAATTTATTAATAGCTGAATTGCAAAAAAATTTGATTTTTTAAGTCAATTCAGGCTTTAATTGAAAGAAATTAAAGTCTGAGAGTTAAATTAGAATTTTTAAGAGTTAATTTGATCAAATCAGTAGCTTAATTGCATAAATAATAAAGTTTGAAGGTAAATTAGGAACTTAATTGAAAAAATCCAAAACCAATGACCGAATTGGAAAAGAAGTATGAATATAGGGGCTGGAATTGACCAAAACAGGGTCAAATTGAAAAAATTAAAAGTTTGTTTGTCAATTGAAGGTCAAAATGCACAAATCAGAACCAAGGATCAAAATGAAAAAGGCGGCCAACTCAAAGGCTGATAATTGAATTTGTCATGGGTGAAATTGTATGAAATTAAAAGTTTGAAGGCGATTATGGGTATAATTAAAAGATATTAGAAGAATAAGAGCTCAATTAAAATTCATCAATCCCGAATTAAAAACCCTAAATAACACGTCATTCAGACTTAAAGAAGAGAAGGCGAGTGACACATCATTCGGTCGATTGACCTCTATTTTTTATAATTTTAGGTGATCGAGTTGACAACTTTAAATGCATGAATATGAAGCTACAAACCTCTAGATTGAGCAAGGTTGGATTCAAATGAAAGATGTGCATCCCCTCTACTAACTTCAAGCGATCTCAGGTGACAATGACGTTAGAATTGCTCTGACAATGCCTCAAAAATGGGCAACCCGGTCAACCCTGACAATGCAACTATCATGCAAAAATCGACCTATTTTTCATGTGTTCAAACATAAAGCCTTTTCAATGTGTCCTTATCAAGGGTTTGCAACACTTCTCTCAAGATCAAGACATCATAAATGGATTCAAAACCTTCCAAACCCTAGCAAAACCCTCTAAATATCTCCCAAGTTTAGAAAAGAAAAGAAAAAGGCAGAGGAGAAGGAGAAAAAAAAGAATAAATAAGAAAAATAAGAGAAATATCAATAAGAAACATAAGTGTAGAGGTCCATGAGCCAAAACAAAAGATTTATTAGGTTTACAAATTTACGAGAGACAAAAATTTCCAAAAGAAAACAAAGAAATATTTTTATATTTTTTTTTATAAGCATAGAAAAGTGGTTTGAATGCTCAACAAATAATGTTGTATTTACCTTTTTGTTGCTGTGATTTTTATTTAATGAAGTTATTTTGATTTGTTTTATGTTTTTGATATATTAAAATTGTTGTTTAAGTTTGTTTCTGATATATAATGTTGTTTTAGTTTTTGTTTAACTTAAACTATGCATGTTAAAGTAAGAGTATTTTATCCTTATTTGCTAGGTTTGTTCACGCACAAAATGAGTTCAGAAAACCAATTTTGAATCCAAGTTATGTGAATATATTGCCTGTTTTAAGTTTATGTATTTTTTATTTGATACCTCTTACTTGATTTTGATGTTTTGATTTTTATTTTTTTGTTAATTTTTTAGATTCAAACATGTTTCTGTAAAAAATGCATGTCTTAGAAACAAAAAATAAACATTACTAGACTTAGCAGTGGCTGCCATTTCAGGGCATTCTTTCTAGGTTTTAGGCAATGTTCTTCGTGTTCTTTGAAAGAATATTTTCTTAACCCCTACATTTGGATCAATTTTAGTCCATTTTTTTGCACATACACCTTTCTTATACATGATTAACCAATAATCTAGTGTTTATTCGCATTAATAACAAGTTTAAAAGATGTTTAATCCTCAGGTTTTGGTTTTTAAACGAAACTCATATAACCAAATCGTGATGATTTATTAATAATCAAAATGAATGGATGCTAAAATATTGATACTTGCATGATTTGCAACAATGTACATGCCTTTATTTTTACCAAATTCGGTCTATTTTGAAACCCACGTTGCTGGGTTCATGTTTGGTGTTCTCGATGTTCTTGGTATTCTTTATTTTTTGTGGTGTTTGATCCATTTTATTTCATTTTGTGTGTGTTTTATGTGTTTTTATGTTTTTAATCTATTTTTTAGCATTGGATTCTTTTCAAGTCGTACCAAGATTTTTTGTTCGGTTTATAGTGAAACCAAATATTTCGGATCAACCTAATCGGGTTGAGAAAAAAATCTAGGTCAAAGGGTTTATACTCTGTTTGGTTTGCCATTTTTATTATAAGGGTATTTTTGGGTTTAAGGTTATCTTTGGTAAACACCCCTTTAGTCTATTTTGGATAGTTTTATTACAAGAAAAAAATAAGTTTTTGCCAAACAAAACCTAAAAAAATATAAAAATATTTTTTCTTACATATGGTTAAAATCCTAAAGTTATTTGAGCGTTTTTTTCAAAGAAAAATTAAAATGTTTTTGCATGTTGTTTTATAAAAAAACATTGAATGGATTTTACAACAAGTTTATAAAATTCTAAGGGATTTTGGCTTATATTTAAAATTTATTTTTAGCAAGAAAATATTATTCACTTTTAATATAAGAATAAAAAACCTAAAAGGGGTTAATATCTAAAATATTATTAAGAATAATAAATATTATTTATTTTTAATATAAAAATAAAAAAACTTTAAAAAATTTAATATCTAAAATATTTTTAGGAATAATATTTTTATTACTCATTTTAATAAAACTAAGGACTGAAACAGTCAGCTAAAACATGAATAATTGTTAAAATATATCAACTAATATAATCTCACATAGATGTGAGAATTGATTTGAAAAACAATTAGTTTACACAAGTGGATCATTTTTTAGTCATTTATTGAATGATAAATTAACACAAGTGATGAAGATACACAATTTAAATAATGAAAGATTTAATATTTTAAAATAACTGAACAAAAAAAACAAGTACAGATATAATTTAATTCTAAACCAATTCAAAATCCTTATAGAAAAAGCTAATTGTTAGTTTCCAATGCGAAGCCCACATGAAAATGTAATGAGGATGGCGAAGCATGGTCATTCAGCCACTCTCTCACTCGAAAGGAAAATGGGTTGCCATGATAGTGAGCTTAAGACCACTGGACCAGGAAGCCTTGTAGCTAGGATAGTGAGAGCAGCTTGTATAGCCCAAGTCTTAAGTCCTAACCTGAAGGTAAGCTTAACGAGAGCATACCAGCACTCGAGAAATTGTGATTGGAGATCTTCCAGAATTAGTGTCCATTATATAGATAGCAAGTGTTATGTCTTGAGTTTGGTAAAACATTTCCTAATATATATATATAAAAAAAAGGTTCAGGCAATAATAACCCAAATCAAGTGGGGTTAGCCTGACTAACTTAAAACTCAAGGTAATAGATCGGAAAACTTTATATAAACAAGAGAAAAAAATAATAAAACTTAAAGCTCAATAATTTAATATTAAATAAAAAAATTAAAAAAATATTCTAACAAAAAAGCCCGAGTTATCCCAGGCTCACTCAACAACCCACCACTCGCAATATGAAATGAGGGTGGAGTTTTTTTTTATTTTAAAAAAAATAACATAGAAAAAAAATCAAAGTTAAATCAATAAAAAAAACATAAGAAAATTGAGTAAACCCGAGTTAACTTGACTAATCAATAACTCGACTCAACCTAAAAAAAATAAAAAAGATCAAGGCTCAATAATCTAATATAAAAAAATCAATTTAAAAACAAATATAAAAAAAAAATTAAGTCAACCTAACTAATCCTCGAAATGAGTGACCTTGTTTATAAGACCAGGATTATTCTATAGAAGGAAAACACTAAAAAACCACTAAGCAAAATCCTTAATCATCCAATATATATATAAAAAAAACAAATAGTAATCCAAACAAATGAAGACAAAATTAGGCATAAAAACTAAATGAAAGCAAACAATGATGGAATAAATTGAAAATTAAAATAATTTTTTTTAAAAGAAAAAAAATTCAAAATCAAAAGAAAAAGAAAAAAGAATATAAAATTGAAATAACATCAAGAAAATGATAAAAGAAATAACAATAAAAAGAATGAGGACCATATTAGATACAAGAATTAAATGAAATAAAATGTTTAGGGAAAAAAATAGAAAAACAAATAAAGTTCAAAATGCATTAAAAGCAAACTAAATAACAAGAAAAAAAGGACTAAAATTGATTGAAACACAAACTAATGAGATTATTAATTTTTAGAAGACCTATCATGAATTTTCAGGTCATGAAAGAGAAAACAAAAATGAAAAGAAAAAAATTCATTTGAACTCAACTAAACCTCCTCCATGAACATATGCACCACCACCAAGAAAAGGATAACTCATTGCTTCTAATGCCATTGTTGATGGCGACATTTTATCACTAGGAGGAAGGCACAATACGCGTCGCTCAAACAGCACATACGCCTCTCACTTGCTAACGCGTGCCATGCACACTCGAGCCACATTTTCTAATTATTTTTATATATAGTCAAAGACGTAATTACCCCTCATCCTAATACATAATCACAAAATAAAATATTGAAAAGATTTAAGTCAATCTATGAAGTGTGTCATAACTCATTTCTGGGTTATTCTTCAAATTCACATTTATTAGGAAAATTTGATTTAATCATGGACCAATTTAAAGTTTAATTATGTTTAAAAATTAATTTAGGTCCAATTGAAGAATTTAATTAGGTGCAAGGACTTAATTATACTTTAAATTGATCAAATTAATTTTATTATGAGCTTAATTAGTGAAAAACATAAGTTTAAGAGCTCAATTTAGACTTCATTGAGAAGAATGAAATTTTAGGAGACCAAATTTAATATTATAATAATATTATAAAATTATAATAATATTATTCAAAAAAATAAAAAATCCAAAAAAATAAAAAAAATCCTTTAAAAAAATATTTGTGATTTCCTCGCATGTTTTTTCAATAATTTTGCATAATATCAGGTTCTATATTTATACTGTAAGATAAAGATTCGGTATTAAAATACTCAGTTTTCTCCAAAACGTTTCTAAAAAATTTAAAAAAAATCTCAAAATTATCTAAATTATTTTCCTCTTTTAAAAAAACAAAACATACATAAAATGTTTTGTTTTCATATGTACGGCCAAATTCTAAAAGTTTCACAAGCAATTTTATAAAAAAACAAAGTGTCAAAAATCTTTCACCAATCATTATGTTTATTTTATATTAGGGTGTAGATATAAACTTTTATATTTGGGAGTGTAAAACTACATAGTTATAATACACCCATAGTTATTAAAGATACAAAGTGCAAAATAAACTCGATGATAAAATTTAGACTTTAGAACAATTAGAATTAAACCCAATGAGGTAGAGACTCTCTCACAAAGGAAGATCTACCTTAGACCTTAGAAAAATCAAATAACAATACAGCATACCTTAGGTAGGGTGCACTGGATGTGATGTATCTTTCCCTTGCACAACTAGTCCCTTACTCAAGCTCTCGCAGACCATAGGTTTCCTAGTAACCTTAATACTAGGTGGCGACTCCTGAACTTTAATCATAATTTTATAATTAAACCAAAAACATTTTCCTTCCCCACACCACCTCTCAAGAGGCTCACATTAAGGTATGTCTGTCCTGACGCCACCTCAGCAACAAAGTGGAACGAGTTTAACATTATGATCTTGGAGGAGAAAACAATGGTATCTCTTAAGATACAATGGAGTATGAGTGAGTAAAAAAACTAAAAAATCAATTAAACCGAGAAAACCAGGAAAAAAAATAACCGATTAAACCGATTAAAATTTTAAAAAAACGGACTGGTTCGGTTTCGGTTTTATAAGCCTGAAATCAAAAAAATCAAACCGAACCGAACCAAATTCAAACAAAAAAAAACAGAAAAAAACCGAGCCAAACCGGAAAAAAACCGAGCCAAACCGATTTAAACTGGTTTTTTTCCTAAAAACCAAACCGAACTTAACCGAACCGGTCGGTTTGAATCGGTTTTGGTTTTTTTTAAATTCAGTTTGGTTACTTTTTTTTGCTAAAAACCGAACCGAACCGAAAATGATCACCTCTACAATGGAGGTCCATTACTGAAGAGTATGCAAGATGTCACACCCAGACATCGCGGCAACCAATTAAAAATTTTCTTGGATAAAGGACATATATCTAGCATCTTAGTTCAAAGAGTCGTCACCTAGTATTATAGTCACTAGAAACTCTAAGTGATCAACAGAGATTCTGTAGTATAGGACTAGTTACGCGAAATGAAAGATATTATCACCCTTTAAGTGTCCTACCTGAGGCAGACTGCATTGTTTTTTTTTTTGTCTAAAATTGCTAAGAATTTGTTCTCCATTTTTTTTTCTTCTTATCATGTTCCCGACTCTGGTGTCAATGAACATTTCCTACGAATATTTCCAACTTTGGTGTTGGTAAATATTGCACAAACCCTAAAAAATACTATATACCCAACTTTGGCATTAGTGAATAATTTTGCAAAAAATTGAATTTGAAGAAGAATTTTTCTATGCCATTTTCTTTTTGCTTTCCCTTTATTATATTTGTTTTTTTTTCTTTTTAGACTGAAATAAAAGAAACATTGCACAATAGATTTTGCATTTAACAGTAATGATCCACAGATTGAGCACATAGCAGAAAAAAATACAAAACACAAAGAAAACAAATAAAACAAAGTGTGAGGTGTCCATAAATAAATCAACAAAAAAATCCCAAAATATTTTGAAATTTTCTGATATTGAAAAGAGACTCATTTGGCCAGATATCAAACTAGAATGGACATAAAAATTATGGTCAAGGCATAAAGCAAACACACCCTTATCAAATATGGACTAGGCTAGTTGGGTCTAAGACCCAGACCTGGCCCACTCCACTTTCTCTTCTTTTTTTATTGGGCTGGATCTAGCCTTATCAAATATGGACTAGGTTACCTGGGTCTAAAACCCAGACCTGGCCCACTCCACTTTCTCTTCTTTTTTTATTGGGCTGGATCTAGCCCAACCGTATAAGCTGGGCCGGATCTAGCCAACCCGGCCCGATAATGGTTCAACCAGTAACCCGACTGAGTGATCTGCAGCATGCGTGAATTGTCCACACACGCCTGGCACAGTATATATGTAATTAAACTGCAAGAAAGGGAAAACAATGAAAGCTTACTTGTTGCCGGAGTTTGTTGCCGGAGTTTTGCGCGAAGAATTGTGTGCTGGGATTCTCTTTCTGTCTTCGGTTTCTTCCCCTCTATTTGTTTTTCTCGTCTTTCTGCCCCTTTTGGTTCTCTCTCTCCCTCTCTCGTTTTCTCTCATTTATGTTATGTACCATGCATTATTTTTTTCCATCCTCTTTTTTGTGAATTCTCTAGGCTTTTATAAGCGTCCCCTCTTGCTCCTTATCTTCCCCTGATAAGGATGAAATTTCAAGAGTTTGTGTGTTTGAGCGAATTGGGACACCAATAATCCTGCCATAGCTGGACTGTTGGTGCTGGTTTCCTCAATGTTGTATGCTTTATTTTTTTAGCATGCATTTTAAATTTAATAATCAGTTTATTAAATCCATGAGAATTTGACCGATATTCAAATAATCACTAAAATAATAATTCAAGAGAATTAATGGTCAATATTTTGGTATAAATGTTGAACCTATAAGTGACCAGAAAATTATCAGAGTTATTCTCAATATTCACTAATTTTAATTTGGAGTATTTTTCACCACAACACTTGAGTTGTGGAAAACTCTTCCTCTTTCCAAAATGGGTGAACCTTATCAGGGCACCTACATGAATCTTTTCCATAAAAATTCATTTGGATACATGAACCCATAATAAATTTGAAAAAAATCAAATTTATCAACACAAATAAATCCTCATCCTATAGACAAACTATTAGCTAAGAACTCCTCAAAACTTTTAAACCACATTCAAACCACACAATACAGCTTATCTCAAGTAAGGTGCCTCAAGGTGCTAATATCTTACCTAACCACAACTAGTTTCTTACCCTTTCTATTTCTAATAAGACTAATATACTTAGGTTTTCTATTGACCCTGAATCAAATAACTAAGCGATGACTCCCACAACCCCCCAATGCTACTTACCCATGTGCGATAATTATGATAGTGAAAGTAGCTTGTACAACCCAAGTCTTAAGTCCTGTAAGCTTTACGAGAGCATATTAGCACTCAAGAAATCATGATTGGAGATCTTTCATAATTATAACCTGATTGTTTATGTTTTGATTTTTATTGAAAATTTTAATGTTTTATAACATGATTAGAGCATAAAAAAATTGAAATTTTTTATTTTTTTCTTTGCTTCAAATAATTTTTTATGTTTTCATATCGTTTTGATGTACTAATATTAAAAATAAATTTTAAAAAATAAAAAAATATTATTTGTTGTATTTCTAAGTAAAAAACACTTTGAAAATAATTACTACTAAAATACCAAATAGGCTCTTAGTGTCCACAAAATAGGTAGCCCACACTATGTTATGGGCCAAGTAGAATTTTTCTTAACATAAAAAAACGTTCAGGTTATGATAACTCGAGTCAAGTTGAGTTAACTTAACTAACCCATGATCCAGGATAATAAATTGAGAAAACCTCACATAAAAAAATAAAGCTGAAGTCCTAAAACCTAATGTTAAATGATGAAATTGAAAAAAAATATTTTTTTAAAACAATATGAGATTGGGATAAAAAAATATTTTTTTTAAAAAAAAGAACCTGAAAAAAAATATTGAAGTTAAATCAATAGAGAAGAACATCGAAAAAAATTAAGTAACCCAGGTTAACTTGACTAACCCATAACCTGGCTTAGCCCCATAGAAAGAAAAACAAAAAAATTCACAAAGTTTAAGGTCCAATAATCTAATATTAAAAAATAAAATTGAAAAAAAATCAATTTAAGAAGAAATATAAAAAAATACCCATGTCTGATTTATTTTTAAAGCTAGTGACTCGGTTCATAAGACTATGATCAATCTATAGAAGGCAAAGAATTAAAAATCACAAAGTTAAATCTTTAATTATCCAACATTAAAAAAGATTAATAATAAAAAAATTGAGGACAAAATCTAGCATAAAAATTATATAAAAAAAACAAAGAGACTAAATTGAAAATCAAATTAAATAAAATAAAAACAACATTGGATGACTCATGTTGTTGGTGATGACAACATTTAACCATCGGGAGATATGCACACACCGTCCAAATAATGTGACCACCTCTCATTTGTTAGCGTATGCTGCTTGTGTATTAACCACCTTTTCTTTTTTAATTATTTTTATATATAGTCAAATATCTAATTGCTTATAATCCTAATACATAATTACAAAATAATATGTTGAAAAGATCTAAGTGCCCTAAAAACGTATGTTTTATTATTTTTAATTATAAGAGTAATGTGGTATTTTTACTGTACATTCAAAAGTATAAAAAGTTCATAAAACCATTCTCTTTAGTTTTAACTTTTATTTTATTTTTAAGGGTATTTAAGTTATTACACTATTCATTTAAAATACAAAAAGACTTTCTTGTTTTTATTAAAAATGATAATGATTAATAAATCTCATTAAAAAAACCTTCATATTTCTAAGACTATGTTAAATAAATTTTTCTTTCAAGAACAAAATAATAATTTTGTTGTGCGAATCTATGAATGTCTGCATAATAAAAGGAAGATCTCTTTTAGTTATTTTTTGTAATTGTAATTGTAACACCCTACTAGATGGCGGTTAGGTTCTGTGGTAAAAACCAAACAGACTGAACTATGGCGGTTCGGTTCAGCTTTTAAGTTCAAACCAAACAGTGCACACTTCTGCTATAAACGCCACACACACATCCATGCTTGGGGCCCACAAACAGAATGGATGAATCACAAGACCAGACCCCATAAATTTTGAACAGATTTTCAGTTACAATTAATGGTGGCAAGCAATAAAAATTATAACAGTACACTCGCACTTGCATCATGTTTCACATGAAAACAATGAAAACTGATGCTCTTACTGCAAAGAACCCTAGGTGAAGTAACCCAATGCAATCATTATCTGTCACTTTTTCTGTCTTCTTTCAGTAATCTATGGAAAAAAACCTTTTTTAAGGTTAAATTCAACAGTCAAAATCAAGAAGATGCAATATACAGCAATGGCATTGAAACTTCAGTTTTTAATGCTCTCTTCAAGCTACGAAAAAGTTTGGCCAAACGAACTCTAAGTGCTAGCCTTTAAACACCTCCCATTTGCACAATGATGTTGTACTAGTAATTCTGCGGTTCAAAATGATTCAAAGTGTGCAAAGAACATGGTGCTATAGAAAACCAACGATATATAATTGCGTTCCTAGTACTTCTAAGGAAAATGAAGAGAAGGAAAATTTTACGATGTAATACTATGCTGCTATTGCCAAGATGTAAATCACACCTAGCTCAGTATCAGTTAAGTCCTCTGGGAAATTTTTCCAGAAATAAAATCGAAGCCATAAAAAAATGTTACTGTGGTTATGAGAAGGATTTGGTAAATTTAACACTTCCCTAGTTCGAGGCATTTATCGCTCGACTCTGCATATAGTGAAATACATAAAAAAGAATAACAATAACATCAAACAATCTGAGACTAAAGGAGTTCCTAGAGTGTAACCAGTAACTCCTCCTCCTTTACAATTGAAATAGATGAAAGCACTATGGGAAGCTTCCCTCTTGGTGCTTTAAGATTACCTTCTAATTCTACACTAGATCAACCTAGACTTTAACCTTTAGCATGATTAAGCGCATCATAAAAAATAAAAAAAAGTCTTGCAACTCCCTCTATAACAATAGTCTCAGATCTTGTTTAAGAGACAATGTATATATCAAAAAGAACATTTAACAACATAAAAGTCAATGCTACAAAAACCAATCAATTTAAGTTCTTCCCCATATTCTGAACAAGTTTTACATCTTTGTTTTAGAGTCGATCATTTCAATTCATTAGCCCCCTTGTCCCTAATGTAACAG
>Ga0325410_1008441_pt1 | contig 11158 bp, 8 predicted proteins | sample PopdelMetagenome_16_FD_206182 | JGI IMG/M metagenome (GOLD analysis project Ga0325410, IMG submission 206182) | Populus deltoides microbial communities from Bellville, Georgia, United States - Xylem-PdIQD-R3 | ecosystem: Host-associated > Plants > Phyllosphere > Stem > Wood/Secondary xylem...
TTTATTGCAAGAAAAAGAAAGGGTCCTTTTTCTAGAAAAGCAAGCATATAATTCATTGCCAATGATGATGTTGATGGTCATACTCATCCCATGCGTAGCAAGGATCGATGACAACTGCTCCTTTTTTCTATTGCTTTTCACAATTTCTTTTTCTTAATCCTTTTCGCAATTTATAAATTAACGTTCATAAAGTTAACAAATAAAACATTAGGCTCTTATATGTTTGATTACTTTTTGCTGGTGATCTTACTCGTGATGATGTTTGTCTAACTGTATTTGCGGTTCCCTGCCTTCAAGAGATCAATTGTCCATACCATAAGCAAAGTGTGTTCTCCTAGCTCCTTTCCATCGTTTTCGTTTCTGCTTTTTTCTCCCAACTATATATGTCGAATGGTTCCTGTCTTGACTTCTAATTTTTGAAAGTTCTGTAGCTTATAGGCTCTTAGCTAACTTTTTTAGACTGTTGGTCATATATATATTTATTTTTTTTTGATTCTCAAGTCATTTACTACCATTGAAATAAGGCAACAAATTTATCTGCACATGATAGAGTAGTTACTCCTAAATCCTAATTGTCATCGGTAGTTAGTTACTCCTAAATCCTAAGTAAATCCTAATTGTCATCGGTAGGTAGTTACTCCTAAATCCTAATTGTCATCGGTAGTTGGGACTTGAGCCTCCCTCAAAACAAGAGCTCTTACTGATGACTCTAGAAGCCGGTGATGTGCGGTCCCGACTATACTAGTAGCTGTAGAAGAGTAGAGGCGGCTTTCCCATCGTATTGTCGAAGTTTATGATAATAGAGTAGTAGTTGACTTTAGAGAAATTGTCAGGAAATCAAGCACTGATTAGGCAACAAACCAAATCAGCATTGAATAAACAACAAACTTGTAATTGAAACATTAATTATTTATTTTCTTGTTTGTAAATAATTAGGCTTGATTATAGACAATAGTGCAGGATCTTATGTAGAATTTTTAGTATATATTATAATTTTTTTGTTGATTGAAATAATAAGAAGAATATTTCTCTTCATAATATCAGAGCAATAGTCTAGGTATCAAAATAAAACACAGCCTTCAGCCGACTCCTATGGCAGACCAAGGAAGTGCAGCAGCAGGCACAAGATGGGATCATCCTAATCATCAATTTTATGTTCACCATTCAGACCAACCTGGCGTTGTTCTTGTGCCACAATCCCTGATTGAAGACAACTATAGTACATTGAGTCAATCTATGACTATGGCTTTGACAGTTAAAAATAAAATTGGGTTCATAGATGGCTCAATGAAGGAGCCTGATGAGAGGAAATTTGATAAACATCAACAATGGAACCGATGTAATAATCTGGTGAAAACTTGGCTATTAGGATCCATGTCCAAAGAAATTGCCACAAGCGTCATCAACTGCAAAGATGCCAGACAAATGTGGCTTGACTTACAGGAACGATTCTCGCATGTAAATGTGGTTCAACTATTTAATGTTGAGAATGAAATTCATGGCTGTGTGCAGGGAAACATGTCTGTAGGGTCTTACTTCACAAAGCTAAAGGGCCTATGGGATGAACGTGATGCACTTTTCCAACATGCACTTGTGGGGCAATCAAAGAAGTAGCTGCATATATAGAGACATAACAAACCATGAAATTCCTCATGGGTCTCAATGATTCATATGTAGGTGTTCGCAGCAACACTTTGTTACAAGATCCACTATCCACAGTAAACAAAGCATATTCACTAGTCATTCGCCATGAGACACAATCAGAGGTGACAACTAGGAAAAGCCATGCTCAGCCTGAGGCTGCTGTCTTCGCTGTAAGAAATTTAAAACATGAGATTGAAGCTGAACTGGGATGCTTCAAGTGTAACAGAACAAACCACACTGCTAAGGATTGTCTTGCACATCTCAGATGCACCTTTTGCCGCTGGAAGGGACATACAACAGAATATTGTCACAAAAAAAAAAGCAGTGACTGAAGCTGAGTTTAATGCGACAATTTCCAAAGGCAACCAAGTGGCATCACATAAGAATGAAAGAAAGGAGATGAATCTTCCCTTTACAGCTGAAGAATGCAAACAGATACTCAGCATGCTAAAGAATAAAACAACTTCTGCCAATCATGTTAGTAACTGCCCAACTCATGATGAGCTCTCGGGTAAGGCTTTTTCACTCATTTCTAATGGCAACAGAAGTGCATGGATTTTGGACAGTGGATGCACAGATCATATGATTTCTGATCAAAACTTGTTCACATACTCAAGACCTGTCATTGGCCGCACTGTTGAATTACTAAATGGGTCAATAACACAAGTAACTCATATTGGCAGAGTTCACCTATCCTCTGATTTAATTCTTGACAATGTTTTGTGTGTCCCATATTTCCGATTGAACTTAATTTCAATTAGCAAGCTTGCATCTGATTCCTCTTGTATAACCATCTTTTTAAGCCAGTTTTGTGTGATTCAGGACCTACGTTCGGGGAAGATGATTGGGACGGGAATCGAAAGGGAGGGTCTATATTTTCTCGACCAAGCCAAGAAAGGAACATGCAACCATGCCCAAAATCTTCATCCGAACCTTTAGCATCAACATCTTGGACATCCCTCAGCCAAAGTATCCCAGTTATTTTCTAAAGTTAATTCTTGTTCTCATGACAAATGTTTAATTTGTCCGTTAGCAAAACAAACAAGACTTTCATTTTCTTCAAGTTCCATTACCAGTACATCTCCATTTGATTTAATCCATGTTGACATTTGGGGTGGTTATAAAGTTGCTTCTATTTCAGGTGCAAAATATTTTCTCACTATCGTTGATGATCACACTAGATGCACATGGATTTATCTTATGAAACACAAATCAGACACTAAGGATCTTCTAGTCAACTTCATCAACATGGTTGAAAATCAATTTGATTTCAAGGTTAACATTATTCGTAGTGACAGTGGTCTTGAATTCAAACTCGAAAGCTTTTATGCTAATAAATGTATCATTCACCAAACTAGTTGCATTAATATTTCACAACAAAATGGTGTTGCCGAACGTAAATATAGACATTTGTTAAATATGGCACGTGCCTTACTTTTCAGGCCGGTCTTTCTCATCAATTTTGGGGTGATGCTATTCTTGCTTCCGTTTACCTCATCAATCTCACACCAACCCCCATTCTCTACGGAAAGACACCATATGAAAAATTATTTAACATAATTCCTAATTATTCACACTTACGAGTATTTGGTTGCTTATGTTTTGTTTCCACTCATACACAGAGTCACTCCAAATTTGATCCTCGAGCATCTAAATGTATTTTTCTTGGGTATCCTTATGGGAAAAAGGGATATCGAGTCTTTGATCTAGCTACAAAACGGGTCATAGTATCAAAGGATGTCGTTTTCTTTGAAAATATATTTCCTTCCCTCATACCAAGTACTGGTACTTCTCCCACTCCCAATTCATTTTTACCTTTTGACGTAGACTTTGCACCCCGTCCTCCTATTACTCATCAAGCACTCAATGCTCTTCCCTCTCCAGCCACCCCTACCTCACACATACTTGATTCCTCACAGATCACTCAACCTAACTCCTCTTTTATTCCCACTCAACCTTTTCGTCGTGGCCATCGATCGATTACCACTCTTTCTCATCTGCAGGACTTTCACCTCGACATGACCCTCCCTTCAAGGACTGAACCGTCATCCTCCACGAACTTGGTTCACACTTCAGGTACTGCCTATCTTTTCCGTTCTTACTTATCTTATGCTCATCTTTCTCTTAATCATAAAGCTTATACCACTTAGCTCACCCTTCTCAAAGAACCTACCAGTTTTTCCCAGGCTGTTCAACATTCACAGTGGCATGAAGCCATGCATTTTGAAATCGCTGTTTTACAAGCTACTAGAACTTGGAGCTTAGTTCCCTTACCTTCTCATAAATGGCCAATAGGCTGTAAATGGGTCTATAAGATCAAGTTGAAAGCTGAAGGGACAGTTGAACGGTATAAGGCCTGGCTAGTGGCTAAGGGATACAGCCAAATTGAAGGCGTTGATTACTAAGAAACCTTTGCCCCTGTCACAAAAATGGTCACTGTCTGTGTCTTACTCAGTGTGGCAGCTTTGCATGGTTGGCATCTCCACCAATTAGATGTCAACAATGCATTCTTGAATGACGATTTGGATAAGGATGTTTACATGTCACTGCCTCCTGGCTTCGGACGAAAGGGGGAGACATGAGTTTGTAAACTCCATAAATCCCTATATGGCTTGAAACAAGCCTCTAGAAAGTGGTTTACCAAGCTGTCCAATGCACTCAAGGCTGCAGGATTCCACCAGTCTTTATCTAATTATTCTTTGTTCGTCCGCAGCTATCAGGGTAACTTTCTAGCATTACTGATATATATGGATGATGTGATATTGGCTGGAAACAATTTGCAGGACATAGAGAACACCAAGTTTTTCTTGTCCAAACAATTCAAGCTGAAAGACTTGGGACAACTTAAGTACTTCCTTGGCATATAAGTTGCAAGATCATGGAATGGGATCAGTTTGTCACAAAGAAAATACACCCTCGACATTTTGAATGATACAGGATTTTTGGGTGCCAAGCCATCCCGGTTTCCTTTGGACCAAAATGTATCATTAACACAATCTGATGAGAAGCTCTTGGAGGATGGATCAACATACAAAAGGTTAGTTGGAAGGTTGATATATTTGACTATAACTAGACCTGACTTGACTTATGTTGTGCACATCTTAAGTCAGTTCATGGATAAACCTCGGCAACCCCATCTAGCAGCAGCTCATCAAGTCCTTAAATATATCAAGCAAACACCTGGACAAGGCATTATGTTACCATCCACGGGTAACCTTCGGTTACAAGCATTTTGTGATGCTGATTGAGCTCGTTGTAAGGACATAAGGAAATCAGTTACCGGTTATTGCATTTTACTTGGAGGAGCACCTATTTCTTAGAGGACCAAGCAACAGACGACGATATCGCATTCAAGTGCAAAGGCAGAATACCGCTCTATGGCCACTACATGTTGCGAGATTACATGGTTGAAAAATATTTTAAAGGACTTAAAGATAAATCACACACAACCAGTGACTCTGTTTTGTGATAATTAAGCAGCAATGCACATCGTATCAAATCCAGTAATTCATGAGCGAACAAAGCACATCGAAATAGATTGTCACTTAATACGTGAGAAAATTCAAGCAGGAATGATTCAGACATCCTACATTTGAACTACACAGCAACCAGTAGACTTGTTTACTAAGCCATTAAGCTCCACACAGTTTGAGAATTTACTTAGCAAGTTTGGTATAATTAATATACACTCCAACTTAAGGGGGAGTGTTAAGGAAATCAAACACTGATTAGGCAACAAACCAAATTAACACTGAATAGGCAATAAACCAAATCAGCACTGAATAGGTAGCAAACTTGTAATTAAAAGGTTAATTATTTGTTTCCTTGTTTGTAAATAATTAGGCTTGATTATAGGCAATAGTGCAGGATCTGATGTAGAACTTTTAGTATATATTGTAATCTTTTTGTTGATTGAAATAATAAGAAGAATATTATTATGTATATATATATATATATATATATATATATATATTCTGTAAACTTTTTTGAATACTTATACAAGGACTTGAGTTATTCTGTTAAACTAGGTTACACGAAGATTATCACTTTTCAAACTAGTTAGAGATGGAACTCCTAGCTGATATAGATTACATTTGAAGTTGAATATCAGTTCCTATAACCATGATCAGCAGATGAACACGTCTAAAACTTTGGACACGAAGCTTGTCTCGAAGCTCTTCGAATCATTGTTTGGACTTATTGATCCTTTGTAGAGATTTAAGCAAATCGTAGGAGATCTTTGATTTGCGTTTGGTTAGTGCCTTGATACAAAAGAATAGAAATGTGTTTGGTTTAAAGGATATCGATGGAGATATAAAAATAAATGTTTATTTTTAATAATTTTTAGAGTAAATTTATATTATTTCAAAAAAAAACATGTCTTTCTTGTCCCAGCTATTTTTATGTTTTTAAACTTATTTAATATCTCAAGTTTAATAAAAAAAACATAAAATTTCTAAGGAAAATATTTAATTTCCTAACCAATACTCCTGCATCGAGCACTATAAATATCTAACGAGGAAGAGAAAACAAAGGGTTTGTTTAGCCTTCTTGAAAGTTAGAAGACAACAATTATGCTTTAATTTTCAGTGTTTGGATTCATGTAGACTATTAGAAAATTATCAAATACAAACAAAAATACCGATATAAACAATATTATTAGTAAATTATAGTGATATTTACCAACATAATATTATCTCACCATTTCCTTTGATATTCACCGATATAATTTTTTTGTTGATAATTACTGAAAGAATTATAGTTGGAAATAAATGAATAAAAAAAGAAAGAAAGAAAAATAACAACATATCATTATTACAAATGAAAGTACTGAGAAAATATATGCTCGTCACTAATACTTGTCGGTGAATCCTTTGTTAATATTTAAGTTATAATCTGACAGACGACTCCTTCTCTTCCTTTATTCTCCTTCTCCTTCTTCTTCTGTGGAAACAAGACATAACAACTTCTTATTTTTTCATAAATTAAGCTTTCATCATTATAAATCTAGCCACCTCAACACTTAGTCTCTTAATATCCTTGTTCTGGCTAAATTGTTTTTTGAAGATTCGTCACATCAAGTAACCAAAACTGTCTTTTTTTTTTTTTTATTGTAATTCATTTTAAAAATATTAATTTTTTTGGCATTTTATGTAGTATATGTAGTTTGTTAGTGTGTACACTTGTTTTATAGTTTTTTTCTTTATAAATTTGTTGTATAAATGTATGATTTGTACATGTTAGAGTTTGTTTAAAATTTAAAAAAATTATATTTGTTTGTCATTTGGTGAAATTGAGTTTGATTTTTGTAACTTAGGTATTTTATAATGAAATAAATAATGGCTTATTTAATGGATGTGTTTCACATTAATTATCAATTTTATTGTTAAGTTGAAAATTTTTATAAATTTAGAGGAATTTACATTTTTAAAGAAAATTAATAATGATTTAAATGTACTATTAAAATAGATTTAATAAGTTTGAGTTAAACTAATGATAGTTAATTAGTTTGGTACATCTAATTTGTTTAGTTGACATTATTAATTAATACATGTTGTTATCAATATTCTATATAGGTTTCATTGAATATGTCGAGTTTTCTCTAAAGGGTTGAGCATAATAAATTAATGTAATGGAGTTAAGGATTTTATTAATTATACACTATCTAATCTGTTAAATATTAGTGAAGGTGGTATTAAATATCAATTTAAGAGGTGTAAACATAAAAATTTCTCAATCCAGATATTGTCACGATGCATCTTCTACAAAAAGAGTTTATAAAAAAATACTTGTGTTGGTTTGCATACGGAGAACCATATGTCCGTTACAAGACAGTGGTAGAAATGATGGTTATGTCAACTTTTAGTTTTAGCAACGTGTATGAAGTTGTAGATGATAATAGTAATCATTATAGAAGTATGGTTATGAGCGCAATGAGAATGAATCAGGGCAATGCAAGTGAATGTTCAATCATAGATGAAAAACCAAATGTAGACGCAACTAGATTTTTGGATCTTTTAAAAGATTCTAATAAACCATTATGAGATGAGTATACAAATCACAATAAATTTTTAGCATTTACACAAGTGTTCATCACCAAGTCTGATTATAGGCTCAACGAGGTCGGTTGTGATAAAATCATTGAATAAGTGAAAAATATTTACTTGAAGGGAAATAGGCTTAGAGAAAACTTTTATGAAATATATAGAACAATTGTATTTTTTTAATATATATATATATATATTTGAAAAAATAAATAATAATTTAATAATGAATATGTATATAAATACTCGGAAATTCAATGGATAAGATATAAATGCTTAATTTTTTTTATTTGTTAAATAATACATATAGTAGAAACTATATTTCTTTTAATTAAAGATGTAATACATCAAATTCATTTTTTATATTTATTTTTTTCACTAATTAAAGTGAGTTGGTACGATGCAATTTGCATGACATGAGGGTATACTTGGTGGAGAATCCGAAACTAAATCTATCTCTTTAATGCCCTTAAAAGCAAGATATTCTGGTGCATTAATTTCCATACTTGTTAGTTATTTGGCTTGACAATTTCAAAATAATTATCATAATTGATCAGTGTAAATTAATGTGCTGAATTCTTTATTTTCATAAATTGTAATGATAATTAATTTTGACATTTCAATATTAAGAAAAAAAATAATATCACACAACCCTTTGGAACTCAAAGATCTGTTCTGAGATCTATGTTATTAAGCACCAAGGCACGGTGATTGAAAGAAAGCATAAAATAAAAAATGGTAAGCAAATAATTTTAGAGGATGGAAATATTAAGTTTGAAACCTACAAATTTTATTTTTTGAAAAATATTTTAATACTTGATCTTATATTATCCAAAATTTCTTAACCAATAGTCCACTGAATTTGCGGTAGCATCGAGCAGTCCGCTTCAAATTAATAACCCTACCTCACTTAAATAAATTAAGGTAGTAATTGAAATTATAGAAATAATAATTTTTAAAGTATTTTTTTACTTGAAAATATATCAAAATAATATATATGTTTTTTTTTATTTTTGATATATATCAACATATTAAAATTATCTAAAATTATAAAAAATAATTAAAAAAACAATTTAAATTTTTCTAAATATTCTTTTTAAACACAAAAACAGGTACATACATAGAACTAGGATGACTTGTTAGATAAAAAAAGAAATTGAAATTGTCAGCCAGTGTACTACATTACAGTAATTAACTAGCCATTTAACCTGATTCTTGTGGGTTATAAATTGTTTTCAAAATAATACCGGATATGCAAGAAAGATCAAGATATTTCATAATATAAAATAAGATATGCATTCAATTATGTTTACTGAATTTATTTACTTAAATAATTAAAAGATAAATCTATAACCTAAAAAACTTAAACTTAAAAGATAAACCCAAATGAAACTGACTGAATAAACCCACACCATAAAAAATATTACGCAAGGAAGAACACATTAATAATATAATTAAAAATGAATATTTTCCATTTTAAAAAATAAACTTCAGTTGTATAAAAAAAATTAAAGATGAATTAGAACAATATCTTGAAAAATGAAATAGAAACAAAACGACTAAAAAAACTTGTATTAAAAAAAGACATGTAAAAATTATGACTTAAATCATGAGATGAGATAACCTCATAGAAAAAACTTGAAGATAATTACAAAACCAATATTTAAAAAAAAACTAATGCAAAACAATAAGATTGTTTGAAGCTGAATTTCCAATAAATTAAATGTCAAAAGATAAAATTAGAAAAAAATTAATTACACAAAAGGATAGAAAAAAATAAGGGTGAGAAAAAAAAATTAATTAGAAGGATAAACATTTTCAATTGAAGGGTTTAATTGAATTGAAGAATAGATTTAATAAAAGAAAAAAAAATCAAAAGAGAGAGGATCAAACTGAAAAAAATAAAACACAAAAAATTTGATTGAAGGATGAAATTGAAAGAATTTTTTTTAATAAAAGTGGCAAGGATAAATTTCAAAATTTAAAAAAACAAGGACCAAAATGAAAAACCAAACATATGAGAAATTACAATTGAAGGACTGAATTGAAAAGAATAAAAACTTCTATAAATAAAAAAGGAACGAAATAAGAAATTAATAAAATGAGGATTGAAATTGAAGAGTAAGAAACAAAGAGGATAATAATATACAATACATGTCAAGAGAGGGAAACGAAAGGAAAAAAAATCCAAACAACCACCGACGACAATCTAACCACCGTAAGCTGCAACGTGCCACTCTAAATAGAATAGGACATGAAGACGCATCTAGGAAGACGACAAATGCTACCCACGCACCAAGGACATGCCAATTATGCTTTAGCAGCTTTAAGCATTATACAATGCAAGAAAAAATAAAATTACCAAAATGCTCCCATAACCCTGATAATTACACAAAATATCCATATTAAAGTACAAAAATAACCTCAAATGCTAAGCTTATGTTTTGTCTACTCTAAGATAAAAAATGCAAATTGCAGTGTATATTAAAATTATAAAATCCTAAAATACCTTTAATCAACAACACAATAATTTTTTTGAACTCTCGAAGCAAATATATATTTTTATTATTAAAATGCTTATATAGAGTCAAAAAATTACTTGATCACTAGTTTTATATTTTATTGATCTTAGAAAAAAAAATTTCTTACTGCATAAAAAAAACACGTCAACATCCCCGCATCATTTATTTTTTAGGTAAAAATTGATAATAAATTGGGTTATTAATTAATAGCACGATTCTATCTTGTTTGTTTTTGTATTTTAAATACATTTTTGAAAAATATTAATTTTTAAATTTTTTTTTACTTCAAATAAATATGTTTTTAGATGTTTTTATATTATTTTGATGTACTAATATTAAAAATAATTTTTTTTAAAATAAAAAAAATTATTTTAATATTTTTATAAATATAAAATATTTTAAAAACAATCACAACCATTCCTTTAATAAGAAGCAACCGTCATCAGAGTCTTAACAAGACTTTCTTTTAGACATGTTTTGGAAAGAGAGACTTCCAATTTCAAGCAGCAATAGAGACCGGCACCTTCTGTCCTTCATTACATTTTACTAACGACATCTAGCTCTCATTCATGAAAAAGATTTCTCCAATAGAGACTTACAATTCCAAGCAATAGTAGAGACATATGCAACTCCCAAGCACCTTCGTTACATTTACCAGCTCCATTTCGCTCTAATAAATGGAAATTTCTCCTAATTTTACATTTGACACCTAATCCAAGACTACTAAAAGAAGAGAAAAAAAGAAAAAGAAAAAAATAGTTCTACTAGCTAATAATTTGACAGAATCTAGAGGGAAATCTGACAGCACAAATCAAGGAGAGAGGAGAGAGGAGAGAGGAGAGAGGAGAGAGATAGGCCATCATCAAGGCAGGCAGGCAGGCAGCGTAGCCAGCAACACAAATCCAAGGACGAGCAGGCAGCGTCTACTGTTTGGGAAAATACAAAAAC
>Ga0325410_1008442_pt1 | contig 11157 bp, 2 predicted proteins | sample PopdelMetagenome_16_FD_206182 | JGI IMG/M metagenome (GOLD analysis project Ga0325410, IMG submission 206182) | Populus deltoides microbial communities from Bellville, Georgia, United States - Xylem-PdIQD-R3 | ecosystem: Host-associated > Plants > Phyllosphere > Stem > Wood/Secondary xylem...
ACCATTAGTGGATCCTCTAACCTTGACATGTGTTGTTATCATTGTTGAATCTTTACGTTAATCTTCCATCTCAAAGTTCTCATCAACTTCTTCTTCTTCTTTATTATTATTATTATTATTATTATTACTATTATTATTGTTGTTATTGTGTTGCTGTTAACTATAATTTATACAATTAACCTCCTTGTGGTTCGACCCCGGTCTTGCCGGGTTATTTATTACTTCGACACTCCTGCACTTGTGAGAAGACATCAATCTTTTGGTCATGTCAACTTACAATGGGCATTTGCTTAATTGTGTTGCTTGGATGAACATCCATCTCGGTTTAGGTTTAATTTTCCTTTACACTAATATCCTTCATCTGTTTTAGAATCTAAAATTTCCCATCCCTTTCCATGCGTTCATTTTATGTTCGTGACCCTGGCTTTTCTTGCAGGTTGCTTCATTTTTCTTTTTTGCTCTAAAAAACATGGTAACCATGTCAACTGTTCCTGACACAATTAATTTGTTTTCTTGTGTTAACTGCTGCTTCCAAATTCCTTACTCAAGACTGCTCAAGGCCACCTAATGGTAAGAAAGAGATGTCTTTTTTTTCTTGTCGTGTCGTTTGACCATATGAATCCAGAATTTTCTACAAATTTGTTGATCTTGTTTTACGGCCTTTTTCATTTTTTTATGAAGGTTTTAATTCATGGTGTTTGTATGACGTAACAGTTGGTGGAATTGAAAAAAAGGTGAGACTTACAATGGGCATTTGCTCAATTGTGTTGCTTGGATGAACATCCATCTCGGTTTAGGTTTAATTTTCTTTTACCCTAATATCCTTGATCTGTTTTAGATTACAAAATATCCCATCCCTTTCCATGCGTTCATTTTATGTTCTTGACCATGGCTTTTCTTGCAGGTAGCTTCATTTTTCTTTTTTGCTCTAAAAAACATGATAACCATGTCAACTGTTCTTGACACACTTAATTTGTTGTCTTGTGTTAACTGCTGCTTCCAAATTCCTTACTCAAGACTGCTCAAGGCCACCTAATGGTAAGAAAGAGATGTCTCTTTTTTCTTGTCGTGTCGTTTGACCATATGAATCCAGAATTTTCTACAAATTTGTAGATATTGTTTTACGGCCTTTTTAATTTTTTTTATGAAGGTTTTAATTCATGGTGTTTGTATGATGTAACAGGTGGCGGAATTGAAAAAAAGGTGAGACTTACAATGGGCATTTGCTCAATTATGTTGCTTGGATGAACATCCATCTCGGTTTAGGTTTAATTTTCTTTTCCCCTAATATCCTTGATCTGTTTTAGATTACAAAATATCCCATCCCTTTCCATGCGTTCATTTTATGTTCGTGACCCTGGCTTTTCTTACAGGTTGCTTCATTTTTCTTTTTTGCTCTAAAAAACATGGTAACCATGTTAACTGTTCTTGACACACTTAATTTTTTTTCTTGTGTTAACTGCTGCTTCCACATTCTTTACTCAAGACTGCTCAAGGCCACCCAATGGTAAGAAAGAGATGTCTCTTTTTCTTGTCGTGTCTTTTGACCATATGAATCCAGAATTTTCTGCAAATTTGGAGACGCTGTTGTATGGCCTTTTTCATTTTTTTTATGCAGGTTTTAATTCATGGTGGTTGTATGCTGTAACAGCTGGTGGAATTGAAAAAAAGGTGAGACTTACAATGGGCATTTGCTCAATTGTGTTGCTTGGATGAACATCCATCTCGGTTTAGGTTTAATTTTCTTTTACACTAATATCCTTCATCTGTTTTAGAATCTAAAATTTCCCATCCCTTTCCATGCGTTCATTTTATGTTCGTGACCCTGGCTTTTCTTGCAGGTTGCTTCATTTTTCTTTTTTGCTCTAAAAAACATGGTAACCATGTCAACTGTTCTTGACACACTTAATTTTTTTTCTTGGGTTAACTGCTGCTTCCAAATTCCTTACTCAAGACTGCTCAAGGCCGCTTAATGGTAAGAAAGAGATGTCTTTTTTTTCTTGTCGTGTCGTTTGACCATATGAATCCAGAATTTTCTATAAATTTGTAGACATTGTTTTACGGCCTTTTTAATTTTTTTTATGACGGTTTTAATTCATGGTGTTTGTATGATGTAACAGTTGGTGGAATTGAAAAAAAGGTGAGACTTACAATGGGCATTTGCTCAATTGTGTTGCTTGGATGAACATCCATCTCGGTTTAGGTTTAATTTTCTTTTACCCTAATATCCTTGATCTGTTTTAGATTACAAAATATCCCATCCCTTTCCATGCGTTCATTTTATGTTCTTGACCATGGCTTTTCTTGCAGGTTGCTTCATTTTTCTTTTTTGCTCTAAAAAACATGATAACCATGTCAACTGTTCTTGACACACTTAATTTGTTGTCTTGTGTTAACTGCTGCTTCCAAATTCCTCACTCAAGACTGCTCAAGGCCACCCAATGGTAAGAAAGAGATGTCTCTTTTTTCTTGTCATGTCGTTTGACCATATGAATCCAGAATTTTCTACAAATTTGTAAACATTGTTTTACGGCCTTTTTAATTTTTTTTATGAAGGTTTTAATTCATGGTGTTTGTATGATGTAACAGTTGGTGGAATTGAAAAAAAGGTGAGACTTACAATGGGCATTTGCTCAATTGTGTTGCTTGGATGAACATCCATCTCGGTTTAGGTTTAATTTTCTTTTCCACTAATATCCTTGATCTGTTTTAGATTACAAAATATCCCATCCCTTTCCATGCGTTCATTTTATGTTCGTGACCCTGGCTTTTCTTGCAGGTTGCTTCATTTTTCTTTTTTGCTCTAAAAAACATGGTAACCATCTGAACTGTTATTGACACACTTAATTATTTTTCTTGGGTTAACTGCTGCTTCCAAATTCCTTACTCAAGACTGCTCAAGGCCGCCTAATGGTAAGAAAGAGATGTCTTTTTTTTCTTGTCGTGTCGTTTGACCATATGAATCCAGAATTTTCTATAAATTTGTAGACATTGTTTTACGGCCTTTTTAATTTTTTTTATGACGGTTTTAATTCATGGTGTTTGTATGATGTAACAGTTGGTGGAATTGAAAAAAAGGTGAGACTTACAATGGGCATTTGCTCAATTGTGTTGCTTGGATGAACATCCATTTCGGTTTAGATTTAATTTTCTTTTACCCTAATATCCTTGATCTGTTTTAGATTACAAAATATCCATCCCTTTCCATGCGTTCATTTTCTGTTCTGGACCATGGCTTTTCTTGCAGGTTGCTTCATTTTTCTTTTTTGCTCTAGAAAACATGGTAACGATCTCAACTGTTCTTGACACACTTAATTTTTTTTCTTGTGTTAACTGCTGCTTCCAAATTCTTTACTCGAGACTGCTCAAGGCCGCCCAATGGTAAGAAAGAGATGTCTCTTTTTTCTTGTCGTGTCGTTTGACAATATGAATCCAGAATTTTCTACAAATTTGTAGACTTTGTTTTACGGCCTTTTTAATTTTTTTTATGAAGGTTTTAATTCATGGTGTTTGTATGATGTAACTGTTTGTCGAATGGAAAAAAAGTGTGAGACTTGCAATGGGCATTTGGTCAATTGTGTTGCTTGGATGAATATCCATCTTCGTTTAGGTTTAATTTTCTTTTACCCTAATATCCATTATCCGTTTTAGACTACAAAATGTCCCATCCCTTTCCATACGTTCATTGTATGTTCAGGACCATGGCTTTTCTTGCAGGTTGCTTCATTTTTCTTTTTTGCTCTAAAAAACATGGTAACCATGTCAACTGTTCTTGACACACTTAATTTTTTTTCTTGTTTTAACTGCTGCTTCCAAATTCTTTACTCAAGACTGCTCAAGGCCACCCAATGGTAAGAAAGAGATGTCTCTTTTTTCTTGTCGTGTCGTTTGACCATATGAATCCAGAATTTTCTACAAATTTGTAGACATTGTTTTCCGGCCTTTTTCATTTTTTTTATGAAGGTTTTAATTCATGGTGTTTGTATGATGTAACAGTTGGTGGATTTGAAAAAAAGGTGAGACTTACAATGGACATTTGCTCAATTGTGTTGCTTGGATGAACATCCATCTCGGTTTAGGTTTAATTTTCTTTTGCCCTAATATCCTTGATCTGTTTTAGATTACAAAATATCCCATACCTTTCCATGCGTTCATTTTATGTTCTTGACCATGGCTTTTCTTGCAGGTTGCTTCATTTTTCTTTTTCGCTCTAAAAAACATGGTAACCATGTCAACTGTTCTTGACACACTTAATTTTTTTTCTTGTGTTAACTGCTGCTTCCAAATTCTTTACTCAAAACTGCTCAAGGCCACCCAATGGTAAGAAAGAGATGTCTCTTTTTTCTTGTCCCGTCGTTTGACCATATGAATCCAGAATTTTCTGCAAATTTGGAGACGTTGTTCTACGGCCTTTTTAATTTTTTTTATGAAGGTTTTCATTTATGGTGGTTGTATGCTGTAACAGTTGGTGGAATTGAAAAAAAGGTGAGACTTACAATGGGCATTTGCTCAATTGTGTTGCTTGGATGAACATCCATCTCGGTTTAGGTTTAATTTTCTTTTACTCTAATATCCTTCATCTGTTTTAGAATCCAAAATTTCCCATCCCTTTCCATGCGTTCATTTTATGTTCGTGACCCTGGCTTTTCTTGCAGGTTGCTTCATTTTTCTTTTTTGCTGTAAAAAACTTGGTAACCATGTCAACTGTTCGTGAGACACTTAATTTTTTTTCTTGTGTTAACTGCTGCTTCCAAATTCCTTACTCCAGACTGCTCAAGGCCACCTAATGGTAAGAAAGAGATGTCTCTTTTTTCTTGTCGTGTCGTTTGACCATATGAATCCAGAATTTTCTACAAATTTGTAGACATTGTTTTACGGCCTTTTTCATTTTTTTTATGACGGTTTTAATTCATGGTGTTTTTATGATGTAACAGTTGGTGGAATTGAAAACAAGGTGAGACTTACAATGGGCATTTGCTCAATTGTGTTGCTTGGATGAACATCCATCTCGGTTTAGGTTTAATTTTCTTTTACCCTAATATCCTTGATCCGTTTTAGACTACAAAATATCCCATCCCTTTCCATGCGTTCATTTTATGTTCAGGACCATGGCTTTTTTTGCAGGTTGCTTCATTTTTCTATTTTGCTCTAAAAAACATGGTAACCATGTCAACTGTTCCTGACACAATTAATTTGTTTTCTTGTGTTAACTGCTGCTTCCAAATTCCTTACTCAAGACTGCTCAAGGCCACCCAATGGTAAGAAAGAGATGTCTCTTTTTTCTTGTCGTGTCGTTTGACCATATGAATCCAGAATTTTCTACAAATTTGTAGATCTTGTTTTACGGCCTTTTTCATTTTTTTTATGAAGGTTTTAATTCATGGTGTTTGTATGATGTAAAAGTTGGTGGAATTGAAAAAAAGGTGAGACTTACAATGGGCATTTGGTCAATTGTGTTGCTTGGATGAACATCCATCTCGGTTTAGGTTTAATTTTCTTTTACCCTAATATCCTTGATCTGTTTTAGATTACAAAATATCCCATCCCTTTCCATGCGTTCATTTTATGTTCTTGACCATGGCTTTTCTTGCAGGTAGCTTCATTTTTCTTTTTTGCTCTAAAAAACATGATAACCATGTCAACTGTTCTTGACACACTTAATTTGTTGTCTTGTGTTAACTGCTGCTTCCAAATTCCTTACTCAAGACTGCTCAAGGCCACCTAATGGTAAGAAAGAGATGTCTCTTTTTTCTTGTCGTGTCGTTTGACCATATGAATCCAGAATTTTCTACAAATTTGTAGATATTGTTTTACGGCCTTTTTAATTTTTTTTATGAAGGTTTTAATTCATGGTGTTTGTATGATGTAACAGGTGGCGGAATTGAAAAAAAGGTGAGACTTACAATGGGCATTTGCTCAATTATGTTGCTTGGATGAACATCCATCTCGGTTTAGGTTTAATTTTCTTTTCCCCTAATATCCTTGATCTGTTTTAGATTACAAAATATCCCATCCCTTTCCATGCGTTCATTTTATGTTCGTGACCCTGGCTTTTCTTACAGGTTGCTTCATTTTTCTTTTTTGCTCTAAAAAACATGGTAACCATGTTAACTGTTCTTGACACACTTAATTTTTTTTCTTGTGTTAACTGCTGCTTCCACATTCTTTACTCAAGACTGCTCAAGGCCACCCAATGGTAAGAAAGAGATGTCTCTTTTTCTTGTCGTGTCTTTTGACCATATGAATCCAGAATTTTCTGCAAATTTGGAGACGCTGTTGTATGGCCTTTTTCATTTTTTTTATGCAGGTTTTAATTCATGGTGGTTGTATGCTGTAACAGCTGGTGGAATTGAAAAAAAGGTGAGACTTACAATGGGCATTTGCTCAATTGTGTTGCTTGGATGAACATCCATCTCGGTTTAGGTTTAATTTTCTTTTACACTAATATCCTTCATCTGTTTTAGAATCTAAAATTTCCCATCCCTTTCCATGCGTTCATTTTATGTTCGTGACCCTGGCTTTTCTTGCAGGTTGCTTCATTTTTCTTTTTTGCTCTAAAAAACATGGTAACCATGTCAACTGTTCTTGACACACTTAATTTTTTTTCTTGGGTTAACTGCTGCTTCCAAATTCCTTACTCAAGACTGCTCAAGGCCGCTTAATGGTAAGAAAGAGATGTCTTTTTTTTCTTGTCGTGTCGTTTGACCATATGAATCCAGAATTTTCTATAAATTTGTAGACATTGTTTTACGGCCTTTTTAATTTTTTTTATGACGGTTTTAATTCATGGTGTTTGTATGATGTAACAGTTGGTGGAATTGAAAAAAAGGTGAGACTTACAATGGGCATTTGCTCAATTGTGTTGCTTGGATGAACATCCATCTCGGTTTAGGTTTAATTTTCTTTTACCCTAATATCCTTGATCTGTTTTAGATTACAAAATATCCCATCCCTTTCCATGCGTTCATTTTATGTTCTTGACCATGGCTTTTCTTGCAGGTTGCTTCATTTTTCTTTTTTGCTCTAAAAAACATGATAACCATGTCAACTGTTCTTGACACACTTAATTTGTTGTCTTGTGTTAACTGCTGCTTCCAAATTCCTCACTCAAGACTGCTCAAGGCCACCCAATGGTAAGAAAGAGATGTCTCTTTTTTCTTGTCATGTCGTTTGACCATATGAATCCAGAATTTTCTACAAATTTGTAAACATTGTTTTACGGCCTTTTTAATTTTTTTTATGAAGGTTTTAATTCATGGTGTTTGTATGATGTAACAGTTGGTGGAATTGAAAAAAAGGTGAGACTTACAATGGGCATTTGCTCAATTGTGTTGCTTGGATGAACATCCATCTCGGTTTAGGTTTAATTTTCTTTTCCACTAATATCCTTGATCTGTTTTAGATTACAAAATATCCCATCCCTTTCCATGCGTTCATTTTATGTTCGTGACCCTGGCTTTTCTTGCAGGTTGCTTCATTTTTCTTTTTTGCTCTAAAAAACATGGTAACCATCTGAACTGTTATTGACACACTTAATTATTTTTCTTGGGTTAACTGCTGCTTCCAAATTCCTTACTCAAGACTGCTCAAGGCCGCCTAATGGTAAGAAAGAGATGTCTTTTTTTTCTTGTCGTGTCGTTTGACCATATGAATCCAGAATTTTCTATAAATTTGTAGACATTGTTTTACGGCCTTTTTAATTTTTTTTATGACGGTTTTAATTCATGGTGTTTGTATGATGTAACAGTTGGTGGAATTGAAAAAAAGGTGAGACTTACAATGGGCATTTGCTCAATTGTGTTGCTTGGATGAACATCCATTTCGGTTTAGATTTAATTTTCTTTTACCCTAATATCCTTGATCTGTTTTAGATTACAAAATATCCATCCCTTTCCATGCGTTCATTTTCTGTTCTGGACCATGGCTTTTCTTGCAGGTTGCTTCATTTTTCTTTTTTGCTCTAGAAAACATGGTAACGATCTCAACTGTTCTTGACACACTTAATTTTTTTTCTTGTGTTAACTGCTGCTTCCAAATTCTTTACTCGAGACTGCTCAAGGCCGCCCAATGGTAAGAAAGAGATGTCTCTTTTTTCTTGTCGTGTCGTTTGACAATATGAATCCAGAATTTTCTACAAATTTGTAGACTTTGTTTTACGGCCTTTTTAATTTTTTTTATGAAGGTTTTAATTCATGGTGTTTGTATGATGTAACTGTTTGTCGAATGGAAAAAAAGTGTGAGACTTGCAATGGGCATTTGGTCAATTGTGTTGCTTGGATGAATATCCATCTTCGTTTAGGTTTAATTTTCTTTTACCCTAATATCCATTATCCGTTTTAGACTACAAAATGTCCCATCCCTTTCCATACGTTCATTGTATGTTCAGGACCATGGCTTTTCTTGCAGGTTGCTTCATTTTTCTTTTTTGCTCTAAAAAACATGGTAACCATGTCAACTGTTCTTGACACACTTAATTTTTTTTCTTGTTTTAACTGCTGCTTCCAAATTCTTTACTCAAGACTGCTCAAGGCCACCCAATGGTAAGAAAGAGATGTCTCTTTTTTCTTGTCGTGTCGTTTGACCATATGAATCCAGAATTTTCTACAAATTTGTAGACATTGTTTTCCGGCCTTTTTCATTTTTTTTATGAAGGTTTTAATTCATGGTGTTTGTATGATGTAACAGTTGGTGGATTTGAAAAAAAGGTGAGACTTACAATGGACATTTGCTCAATTGTGTTGCTTGGATGAACATCCATCTCGGTTTAGGTTTAATTTTCTTTTGCCCTAATATCCTTGATCTGTTTTAGATTACAAAATATCCCATACCTTTCCATGCGTTCATTTTATGTTCTTGACCATGGCTTTTCTTGCAGGTTGCTTCATTTTTCTTTTTCGCTCTAAAAAACATGGTAACCATGTCAACTGTTCTTGACACACTTAATTTTTTTTCTTGTGTTAACTGCTGCTTCCAAATTCTTTACTCAAAACTGCTCAAGGCCACCCAATGGTAAGAAAGAGATGTCTCTTTTTTCTTGTCCCGTCGTTTGACCATATGAATCCAGAATTTTCTGCAAATTTGGAGACGTTGTTCTACGGCCTTTTTAATTTTTTTTATGAAGGTTTTCATTTATGGTGGTTGTATGCTGTAACAGTTGGTGGAATTGAAAAAAAGGTGAGACTTACAATGGGCATTTGCTCAATTGTGTTGCTTGGATGAACATCCATCTCGGTTTAGGTTTAATTTTCTTTTACTCTAATATCCTTCATCTGTTTTAGAATCCAAAATTTCCCATCCCTTTCCATGCGTTCATTTTATGTTCGTGACCCTGGCTTTTCTTGCAGGTTGCTTCATTTTTCTTTTTTGCTGTAAAAAACTTGGTAACCATGTCAACTGTTCGTGAGACACTTAATTTTTTTTCTTGTGTTAACTGCTGCTTCCAAATTCCTTACTCCAGACTGCTCAAGGCCACCTAATGGTAAGAAAGAGATGTCTCTTTTTTCTTGTCGTGTCGTTTGACCATATGAATCCAGAATTTTCTACAAATTTGTAGACATTGTTTTACGGCCTTTTTCATTTTTTTTATGACGGTTTTAATTCATGGTGTTTTTATGATGTAACAGTTGGTGGAATTGAAAACAAGGTGAGACTTACAATGGGCATTTGCTCAATTGTGTTGCTTGGATGAACATCCATCTCGGTTTAGGTTTAATTTTCTTTTACCCTAATATCCTTGATCCGTTTTAGACTACAAAATATCCCATCCCTTTCCATGCGTTCATTTTATGTTCAGGACCATGGCTTTTTTTGCAGGTTGCTTCATTTTTCTATTTTGCTCTAAAAAACATGGTAACCATGTCAACTGTTCCTGACACAATTAATTTGTTTTCTTGTGTTAACTGCTGCTTCCAAATTCCTTACTCAAGACTGCTCAAGGCCACCCAATGGTAAGAAAGAGATGTCTCTTTTTTCTTGTCGTGTCGTTTGACCATATGAATCCAGAATTTTCTACAAATTTGTAGATCTTGTTTTACGGCCTTTTTCATTTTTTTTATGAAGGTTTTAATTCATGGTGTTTGTATGATGTAAAAGTTGGTGGAATTGAAAAAAAGGTGAGACTTACAATGGGCATTTGGTCAATTGTGTTGCTTGGATGAACATCCATCTCGGTTTAGGTTTAATTTTCTTTTACCCTAATATCCTTGATCTGTTTTAGATTACAAAATATCCCATCCCTTTCCATGCGTTCATTTTATGTTCTTGACCATGGCTTTTCTTGCAGGTAGCTTCATTTTTCTTTTTTGCTCTAAAAAACATGATAACCATGTCAACTGTTCTTGACACACTTAATTTGTTGTCTTGTGTTAACTGCTGCTTCCAAATTCCTTACTCAAGACTGCTCAAGGCCACCTAATGGTAAGAAAGAGATGTCTCTTTTTTCTTGTCGTGTCGTTTGACCATATGAATCCAGAATTTTCTACAAATTTGTAGATATTGTTTTACGGCCTTTTTAATTTTTTTTATGAAGGTTTTAATTCATGGTGTTTGTATGATGTAACAGGTGGCGGAATTGAAAAAAAGGTGAGACTTACAATGGGCATTTGCTCAATTATGTTGCTTGGATGAACATCCATCTCGGTTTAGGTTTAATTTTCTTTTCCCCTAATATCCTTGATCTGTTTTAGATTACAAAATATCCCATCCCTTTCCATGCGTTCATTTTATGTTCGTGACCCTGGCTTTTCTTACAGGTTGCTTCATTTTTCTTTTTTGCTCTAAAAAACATGGTAACCATGTTAACTGTTCTTGACACACTTAATTTTTTTTCTTGTGTTAACTGCTGCTTCCACATTCTTTACTCAAGACTGCTCAAGGCCACCCAATGGTAAGAAAGAGATGTCTCTTTTTCTTGTCGTGTCTTTTGACCATATGAATCCAGAATTTTCTGCAAATTTGGAGACGCTGTTGTATGGCCTTTTTCATTTTTTTTATGCAGGTTTTAATTCATGGTGGTTGTATGCTGTAACAGCTGGTGGAATTGAAAAAAAGGTGAGACTTACAATGGGCATTTGCTCAATTGTGTTGCTTGGATGAACATCCATCTCGGTTTAGGTTTAATTTTCTTTTACACTAATATCCTTCATCTGTTTTAGAATC
>Ga0325410_1008445_pt1 | contig 11157 bp, 11 predicted proteins | sample PopdelMetagenome_16_FD_206182 | JGI IMG/M metagenome (GOLD analysis project Ga0325410, IMG submission 206182) | Populus deltoides microbial communities from Bellville, Georgia, United States - Xylem-PdIQD-R3 | ecosystem: Host-associated > Plants > Phyllosphere > Stem > Wood/Secondary xylem...
TGTTAGGATCGACATCATGGTCCGTCCTAAGTAGGTGAAAGGTTAGCCCAGTTTGCCGTCTGCATCTCCTCCCTCTCATTTCCATTCCATCATTTGTCTAGACATTTCTGGCACAACAAATAAAAGATTGTGGTAATAATTTATGATCATAAAAACTCGTGATTCGTATTTCTGTTAGGTTCAAGATTCTATTGAAGCAAACACATATTACCTAATTACGAGATCCCACCTTGAAGAAAAAGAAACTTCAGCCTTCCCTCTTTGTGCTAAGGTTCTAAATGAGTTCAAACTGCATAACAGATCGAGTGCATGGGTCTCTCTGGCTGCTGATTGATGCAATATCCAAAAATCCAATACAGCACAACTATTGACAATCATATCAGCAGCAGCGTTACCAATATACCTAAAACTTAAAAGCAGTAAATCTTTCTTCAGATTACTAAATTTTTGGCCCCAAATCTGACTGATGCGACCAACTAAATGCAGACCTGGCCGTAAAAGACATCATTCCCAATCATTGGAAGGGATGTAGCATTCAAATAAAGACTACATCTCCCCCTCTTCACATTCCACCAAACATTTATTAAAATTAAAAACCTATTTCCCACAACTCTATATATAACATATTACTTCTTCCTGTTACTTCTCATTACAACAAAATGGCTTTGGTGCTTTGGGCTCTCATCGTGGCTTGTCTGAGTTTCCCATTAGCTATTACCGATGCCCAAACACCAGCAGCATCGCCATCAACAACTTCACCCGCTACACCTGCACCTACAACCACTACGCCTCCACCTTCAGCCACACCAGCACAATCACCAATAAGTGCAATGACACTCCCACCTGCAACCACTCCTATATCACCACCGTCTCCTAAAGTAGCACCAGCTACCAGCCCGATAGTTCCACCTCCACAACCACTGCAAAGTCCTCCAACTGCAGCTCCAATACAAACACCAGCACTGCCACCACCACCTGCTACACCACCGCCTTCTTTACCACCAGCTACACCACCCCCTTCTTTACCACCACCACGAGTGTCTCCAGCTCCAGCACCAGCCCCTGCAAAAGAGACACCATCACCATCACCATCACCATCACCAGCTAAGGAAGTACCTGCACCTGCACCAGCACCAGCACCAGCAAAACCAGCGCCAACACCAGCACCAGCACCAGCACCAGCCACTCCAGCACCAGCACCAGCCACTCCAACACCAGCACCAGCACCAGCTATTCCACCACCAGCCCCATCACCAGCATTAGTGCTTTCCCCAGCTCCAGCTCCTGGCAAGCACAAGAAGAAAAGAAAACACAAGCACAAGCACAAGAGGCATCATCATGCACCAGCTCTAGCACCAAATCCCCCCAGCCCCCCAGCCCCACCTACAGTGACAACAGAATCTGAGGACACAGCTCCTGCACCATCCCCAAATCCAGTATGTTTTCAAACAATTATTTTTTTTCATTCTAAACCACTAACTGAATTCGCTAATATTTCCATTCCAGAAATGATAGAAATTTGTCTCAAATTGTTCTAAATTATGTACCCTGCCTTTTCTGACCTGCAGAATGGAGGAAATTCATTGTATCACCATGAAGGAAGGGCTGGAATGTTAGCAAGGACTGTTTTAGCTATTGCCTATTTGCTGGTAGTTACAGGCTACGGTTTCTAGAAATGTTACCAAGCCATGAAATTATATTTATGATGAAAAGAGATTACTTTATATGTACAAACAAGACCGGTGTGAAATTCAGATTACAGGTATTATAAAGGCAAGCCAAGAAATTGTCAACATTTTTGGATTTTTTAAGTTCATTGGAGTACACAATAAAGATGAACCTTATAACCATGAACAAAACTATCCAAGAGAAGAAAACATAATAGAAATTTACTTCATAGTTCTAAAAACACGAAAACAGTAACAGTACGAGGAGCATACAAAAATTTCCATGGGCAAAACTGTTGTAACTCTTCAACATAAAAACACAAAAGCAATCAATTTCAGTTGCACAGTTTTGCATCAGAAACTGTTCTTCCCTGAAGAGTATCTATCATGTTCTAGGGCAAATTAAGGTTCTGCAAACTTCCCCAAAAGCGAGTAGGAAGAAAATAGCACTCCTGAAAAATTCCCTAGGCAGAACGGAACTTGTGAATCAACCATGTTCAATCCCATGAACAAATAAATATAGTTATTTGGGAAACAACCCCATGCAAAATACTAAATAAGTTGCCTGGCAAGCACATATGCTCCAATTATTCCAACAGTTATTGAGAAACATCTTATGGATATTTAAGTTAATTTTTATTAAGAAAAATTTGAAAACATGTTGATCATTAATAACATTGACAACATTTCCTTATGGAAAAGTGATGGGCTTTTATTTTCTTCTAGTACTTCATATTACTTTTGAGGTCCTCTATATTTCTATATTAACTCGTATCATTTCTTTAGGGAGCATTCAGTTTGAACATAAAACATTAAAGGCTTGTTATTGGAAGTTTTAGACTATACTTTCCCAAGAAAAATCAATTCTGAATACTCTTTTTTCCTTTTCCTTTTCCTTTTTAAGTCAAAAGGACAGTGCATTGCTGGCCTTTAATATAACAGGATAAATGCTTACTGGTAAGAAACATATAGCAAAAAATTGTCATTCTAACAGCCCATTAGAACAGATGAGTACCTGCACAAAAACAAGCCCCTGTTCATAGGCTAAACGATTAATGAGCCTCTGAGAGCTCTCGCCACATTCATTACAAGTAAATTGCACAAGCAAACTCCTCCTTGGTGGTTTTATGTCAATGGCTGCACCCTCCTAAAAGAATATGCAGGGGAGAACAAAAACACAGCTAAGAAATTTCTGTTTCCTCTTCGTTTTTGGTTAAAGCATCAAACTAATGCAGATTACTTGTAAGTAAAATCGATTCCCTCTTAACATGAATTTACAGAAAGAACCAAGTTTTTTTAAAAAAGAAAATGAAGCTAAAATCAAATAACCAAAAACCACATACCTCATTCAAATCACTTGATCCTGCTTCTGGCTATGTCTCAGAATTGCCATCCACTAACCCAGAAACCTCAACTAACCAATGCGACAGTTTAGGTAATGCTGCTTTTGTTTGAGAAATTCTCAACCTGCCCAAAAAGGAAAGCAGACAAAAAAACAAGTCAGAGTTCAGATAGATTTGATTTTTAAGAGTTTAATAGTAGTAAAGTTCGAACATTTAGAGAGACTTTAGTAAGAGAGTGTGACCTGGCGTTTGTGTTGGAGAAACAAATGGGTTTGTAAAATGTCAGGGCAGAGAAGTGAATTAATGGGTTTGAGTTTGGGATTTGATTTCAGACAAGTTATGGCGGGAGAGAAACTGCATTGCGAGAGGGGAGCAGCAGCCATGGCGGTTTGATATTTTGAATTCTGATACGATGTTGCGCATGTGGCTTGTTTCTCCGTTTTTATTTCAAAATATATTAAAATAATAATTTTTTTATTATTTTAAAATTATCATATTAAAACAATAAAAATAAATAATTTAAAACTAAAAAAATTATTCGAAAACTTTTAAAAATATTGCTGCACCGCGATTCCCCATTTATACATTTTTACCGGGAGCGGATAATTCGTGTATGACATGTCGGTTTGAAGTATCAAAGGAGAGAGCAATGAATAGATAGCGCGTAGTTAATTTGTTTATTTCCCTTCAAGCTTTCGGGATTCGGAGTTATAAGAGGAATGCCCATTACCTGTTTAAAATCCCATCAAGTATGAATGTAAGATCGGCGTTTGAAAGCCTGGAGTATTCAAAGAATCCATTAAAAAAAACGTAAAAAAAATGTTACGAGATAACTTGTGTTTGGTATTGAAAGTGGATGGAAGATTTTTTGTAGACAAAAAAAATCATCAAAAAAGAAGAAGAAGAAGAAGAAGAAGAAGAAGAAGAAGAAGGAGGAGGAAAACGTTAAGAATCTTGTACTTTTCAATTGATGAGGATTCCTGGGTGAATACTGTAGTTTATGATTGGGACTGTGTGTGCCGGCCACTTCTTGTTTAAACCTTGAATCTTATTTGTCGGAATGATGTTTGCTAAGTCTCAAGAGATTTAAATATAAATGAAATCAATCTGTAGTCCCTCTCATTCCATAATGATCTTATTCTGTAATTGAATTCACCAGTCTCGGTGTAATGTTATAATTTCATATGCTAAACATGTCTTATTTTAGCTCAAGGTTTTGCAGAATTACTGATTCTTCATGAGCACATCGCAAGGAGAAGATTTGAATGCATTCATGTGATGAACAGTGGAAAGCACCCCAGATGACATTGTGGAGTATCTATCAGTTACTCCAAAAACAAAAGAAAGAAAGAAAGAAAGATATATTGAACAAGAAATTACTTCAGTTTTGGATATAAAAAATTCCTTCTCAACACAGTCCAGTGTTTTGCAGGACCTAGATAGAAGGCGAGGAAAGTATTGACAAGAAAGAGTAACAAGAAATTCTGGTAGTTGATCTGTGCATGATTTTCTTTTCCTCGAAGAAAATTCTGTACACAAGTATGAACTTTCTCTATCCCTGGAACAATTATGACCAAGTTGATGTCTTGCTACAACTGGTACAAGGACAATAATTCTGAAAGCAACTGCCGCCAATGAGCATCGTCAGACATTAGCCATCAGTCTTCTTCATCCACTTCATGAAAAGGAAGTGGCACCGTCTTGACTGCTCTATACTTGCCAGCATTATTTAGATGCTCATTCTCCAACCTGGACCATTAAAACAAATTCGCACTTTATAAGGCCTAATGAAATGCCAGGAAAAATTTAAAATGAGTTTATCATGATCATATTCACAAATGGCTATATCCAATTTCAGACAACGTATTACCTGTAAAAATTCCACTGCCCTCTCCTAATGACTTCAAGGGAAGCTAAAAACAGTCCAGTTACTCTATAATCAACATGTTCAAAATTTGAATGGAGAACAGTTTGTAGCCAAGCAAGCCTGAGAACAAGGTTCAATCCCTGCAAGAAACATCCAAAGTTTGATTTAGAATTTACTTTAAAATTGAAATGACTTAAACCTGCAACTTGAAAAGAAATCAGGTCTGTGCCTGTTATGTGCTTATTTCAGAACTCTAATTCTCTTTACTTGCCTAACTAGTACTAGCCTAGCTGATATTGGATAGGAATCGTACTTTCTTTGTAAAATGCTACTATCAGTACTTGCGATATGAATATGTTCGTTGTGCTCTTTCTAAGAACATCTTATCTTGATCATCTTACAACTAAAATGAAAATGGGCAAGTTGGATGTCTAATCAGAAATCAGAATAACTTGTTTGGTACCAATATCCATGAAAGATTTTGGCTTTGCTGGCAGTTAAATTCCTAATCGGAACTTGTGTCATTCCACTTAAAAAGAGAGTGATTAAGGGGATTTTAACATGTACCATGGAGAAGTAGTAAATGAACTTTCGACGAAGCACTAATTCATTCCTTAGCCAGGGATTCTTGGAATTCATTTGGAGTAAACCCCAATCCTTTACGAAGTCCCAATACAATTGGTAAATTGTTGCAGCGCTTGAGATAACTACAAGAAGGCACAGCCATCCAACACTCTTTTCTCTCTCATAGGCCACTTTGGCTCCTGCTGCTAACATTGCTGATACATATTTGCCTAGATTGACAAGGTGATTTATCTGTCCTTCGTCAAACCATCGCCTAGCACACTGCACCGACGAATTAAAATAAGAAAATATCAATCAGATACAGTTATATTGTTTAAAAATGATAAACTGAACTATAAGTAAGCATGTGATTGACACTTAATCAAGGGGCTGGAGAGCTTTTCTTTTCTTTTCTTTTTTGACGAGGCCGAGCAGATTTATTAATACTGTACCTGCATTGCTCTCCAGTAATAGGGTATAAAGGACACTGCATAAGCAAGATCACGGTAATGCTTGGCCCTCATGCAGTAGCCAAAGTCCTGAGTTTTGTAGCTCCCGGTTAAATAATAGCATGCCACATACTCAAGGTTCCGAAGCATTGGCACCTGTTCAATTACAAATTACATCAGTGAAGCAGCAGTACATTTTGACTTCCAGTACTGAAATGTTAATTAAGGTTCAATATTCTTTTGCAACAAGGAGCCTTTATTTAGCACGGAAACCAACCTGACTACAAAGCTGGTCAGCCATGAAGAAGTCCAGCATGACAACCTGCGGAGATAAAAATTAGAAGCAGTTAAATAGATGATTTGGTTAAAATTCCTTTCAGCACAGGAACCAAATGAAACTTTCAAGTGAAGGCTTAGCCTTCGAAACAAAATGCTTGAGACTTTCACAGAATGTTTACCTTGTAGAGAGGTGATAGAACGATGTTCCTTATCACACAAAGGAAGCTGTAACGACTTGATCGGTAGCAAATGTTGAAGGGGCACACAAGCAATAACAGGAAGCTCTGCGCATAAAGCAGTGACAAATTTTAGTGATTGACAAAACCAAGAATTGGACTCAAAACAAAAGAATTTACTTAAAGTGGATAAACTCTATCAGATTTTCAATCAACAAATTACCAATAACAGAAGGCCTGGGATGGCTTGAACTTGGGAATACGAATGTCGTTTCGTAAGAAGTGACAAATGAATAAACATGACTCCCACCACAGCAGTCATAGATGTGGTGCATATCAAGAATACATCTCTGTACTTTAGCTCCTTTGTGGGGGCCAGCTCAAAGATGAAGCTATAATTTATCCTGGATTTCCTCCACATTAAAATGTTGCAACCATACAAAAAGAAGTGCAGGAACATCAAGCTGAACATGCTGCAAATGACAAAGTCCCTTTTTTCTATAAGCTACCATTCTTTAGGAATTTCAAACATGGTATTGAGAGTAAGTTGGGGAAACTTGCCTAAGCACAGGATAGACAGTTTCCATGTATGCTGTATCTGGATGCTGTCTGTACATCCCCGTGATACGAGCCATTATTACATAACCAACAAGGAGGGCTATGAAGCTCCCGGTGAACAGTCCTGAATATTTTCACCCACATGAGGTTAATTTTCATCTATTTAAAACTCATTGAACATGGGATTCTCATTATTATCTGTCGAAGAAGTTGCGGTAATATTTGAATTAGATTCAGTAAATTCATTTAAATTTGCATTCAAGGTATGTTGGAAGGCATCGCGTAAAAGCTGTGCAAACTAGTTTAAAAGACGAGAGTAACATTATGCATGCTTGTACGCACAGAAAACCAGTATCTGATATATTATGCAATGCAAGGATCGTAATTTCTTATTTTTTCAGATCAAAGAAGGAAATTTAATCATCCAATAGAAGATCAAGGGAGTCATAATGCCTGATATGCGTGTTGGGTGCTCATTCACGCAACATACTCCATAGCTTTTATTGCTCAAGGAAAAATAGTGGTCTTTTTTATGAGCTAATAGTATTCCTAATATTCGATACTTGTACGGGTCAAATTTGTATCTAAGATGATAATGGTATATGGCATGGGACCTATGCTTTATCATCCACCCAAATAAAGTGAACCAGGCACTGCCCTTCATTTGAAATCCCAGTGGCCTGATGGGTCCATATTTATGTTTCTTTAAGCCCTGTATAATGTCACAAAGTGAACAAGAACAAAGCTCTTTACCCATATGATTGATCAAAAAAGGAAGGTAACTTAAAAAATGTTATCCCGTAATTTTAGTTTTAGACTAATTCAGTCAAACTTACTATTAAGAAACTCACCGATGAAAAAGGTCACAGAGTGTGATTCTTTACGCTGATGTGGTTTAAGGTATTTTCTGGCCTTTCTTCGGTCTTCTTCAGCGATATGTTTGATAAATAGATCCTCAACTTCATCTGCTAAGTTCATTACCTGTCGTTTCTGAGACTAATGAGCAAGTCTAACAGATTCACAAAAACATTTTGGCCACAAAATTTGAAGTGACAAACAAGCATATCCAAGTTCTATTTTCACAAATCTAAGGACTACCCGTCAGTGCAGACATGAGAAGCAAGATCATTAGCCACTTGACATTGTCGGAAAACATCCTAAAATAATTTTTTCTGCAACTTGGCTATACATAACGGGACCAAATATTTTACTTTAATTAGTTTTTAAGATTCAGAATTTACCTTGTCTGAACTGTTAAAATAGGAGCTCTCGACAACTTTAAGATAGATGGGAAGCACTTGTTTTTCAGTTACCTATAAAAAAGAAAAAAGAAAACCAAGAAAAACTCTTTTCCATTAGATATGTATGCAGGCCAAAATGTTTAAAGAGGTTTAAAAGGTAACCTATTTACTTTATCGAATTTCTTCAAAATCTTTACAAAAGCAAGCATGTTCAAGTTCCTGAAACCACATCATTAATGGCAGACCAGTAAGCTTCTCCATATCCAAATGAAATATCAACAACGCAGTAGATTTTTTTTTTTTTTTTGCCTTTTCTTAAAAAAAAGAGTAATCCTTCAATTAAATACCTGTAAGTTTCAAGATATCCCAACCCTTTGTAGAGCTCTATGAAAGCTCCTTTGATCATCTTCTCTGCATGATGCAACTTTGTTTTGTTGATACGCAGCTTGCTCCCTTCAGGGTTGCAATTATTGGAGGACTGATTAACTAAATCTCCCCAAACTAGATAACTGATCGCCGAGAAAGTACGAGAAGGTGTTGTTAGAGGAATGTTTATCCTTAAATTCTTCCCTTGGCAATTGAAAACACGGCCCGAAAGTGTCCTCAGTTTCCTATCCTCTCTTTTCATGATCCTTGTTGATTTTCCCATCTCTTCTGATCTTGGGGAGTCTAGGACTTCATTTTTCTCCAAGTCATCTGTGCTGTCGTCCTGAATCTGTTCTTGTTCTATTCTGTCTGTCACAGAATCTTCCTCTGCAGCAAAGAAAAAAAATGATACAGAATAGAGATCATGATTTTGCTGATATCAGATTATTTTAAGTTAAAGAACTAAAATAAACTCTTGCACATTAATGCTAATACCAGTCCCACTTAATTAAGCTATTTCTATTTGTTTTTCCCTGCTATAGTTTTACAAGTTTGACAATTCCTATATGCTAAATTTTGATTATGATGCCTGAGGGTACTTTTCTTCTAGTACTGATCTTTTATGGCCCATCTTTCAAACAGCATAGGAATTGAAACATTAAGCGTCAAATGTACTTGTGTTGTGCATGAACTATCATGTTCCGAGTCACGAGAGTAAAAATATGGATACGAGTCCAAATGGTAAGTGCATATGCAGATTTAAATGAGGATAAGAAAATGTGACATTATATTATATCTTTAATTAAATGACGTAAATTTGGAAAATCGGCTATCCTCACAAGCCAGATTTGGAATGTGTCATTTATACCACAAGAGATTCTGCAATCAATAGAGGCATCCTCAGTGGAATCCAGAGCAGAATTAGCAGCTTTGTCGCGCTGTTGTTTGAATGCAGCTTTGAGCTCTACGAGAATATCCATTTGTTTCTTCAAGCAATCCCCTCTATCCAAGAACTCTTTCTCCTTAGTCTTGTAAAACTGGTTAACTTTGTTAAGTTGCAAGTCCAGACATGAGAAAAACTCTTTGGCAGCATCACTATCCTCAAATTGCTCAACCAGTTCTGTCTCGTACATATCACCTTTACTAGCTGAAGATGCAAGTTTCTTATGAACCTGTTAGACACCAATATTCATCACATTAATTCTTGCCAAGTATATCGAAGAAGTAATGCATATGTTAGGGGTAGAGAGTACTACATGAATGGCTTCATGGTCCCTGTGTTGATGACCAAATAAAGAGAACCCCCCCTTAAGAGAGGAAAGGAAGTTGCTAGACAAAGAGTTATGATGACTGTGCTTGATGAGGGTGTTCTTGTTGTTGTTATTAAGGAGATGGATTTTCTTCAGGTCTTTCTTGAGTTGCCAGTAATCAACAAAAGCCTCTTTCCACTCAGGCACAAGCTGACCCTCAAACTGCTTAGAAAACTTCACCATCCTTAACAACTCACCCTAGCCTGTCACTTACGTTTGAAAGAGGGTGTAACTAGGTGAAGTTTTTTTGTGCAGCTAGTTTTGTTGAGACTTGAGAATGTGTTCGAAGGCAGCCCGTGATCACATTATTTATGGGACGGGAAAAAAAAGGAATATGATTGATGTGCTCGTACCGATGCTCGACAGCACATTCTAAAATATCCTTTGCACTTGTACTAACAATTCTATGCTTCGTCCACTTGAAAGTTATAGTGGCCGAGATTCGCCGGAAAATCATCAAACCGCCACCGGATGTGATGGCTTCTCTGCCAACATGTTCTGATGATGGTTTTGAAAGGCTTGGGAATTTAAAGTGGATGAGAGTGGGGGTACGTTCACATTTTCAAAAATAAAAGGGGAGCTTCCTGCAATTTCATGATCGAGTAATGTTTTGGACAGTTAGTATATTTATGTTTATTTTTTAGCTTTCAAGTATGGTGGAGTCTTCCTAAATATACATGTACGTGTACGCTGCAGGTGTGTACGTGGATCGATGTATACGATATTCCCGGTTTTTATTCTATCTATCTATCTATTTATACACTCATTCGCCTTTATATATTAAGTATTTTAAAAGACAAATACAGGTACTTGGTGCTTTCATTAATTTTTAAAAAGAGTGAATTTGACTGGCTAATCATATACAAGCACACGAATGTTGCTTCTAATTAGACCAGCCTGATTTCCACTAATTCGAGATCAAGTAAAAGTTCCACCTGTTTCCGATCACCGCCGCTAAGATAAGAAAGGTTATATAATATTTTTATCCTCTCTGATGTGCTAGGCTTACACGACGGCAGAACCATCATATAAAGTGACGTCCTACACATCGGCCATCGATCGACTATATGTTTATTCTTCAGCAGAATAACTTGATGCCGAGTCCCTGGGCCAAGAAATTCGTACCTCATCAGCAACATTTTGTACCGCCATTGCCAACCAAAGAAAGCAATCCATTAATATATATATACATATATATATATATATAAAAGAAATGAAAATGAAAAAACTCCATTTAATGGACAAGTTACAACTTGCTGTCTTTCTAGACATGAATTACAATAGCATCAGAAATTATAATTGTGGAAAATGGACAGCGCGCTTAAGGTGGCTGGCTC
>Ga0325410_1008446_pt1 | contig 11155 bp, 5 predicted proteins | sample PopdelMetagenome_16_FD_206182 | JGI IMG/M metagenome (GOLD analysis project Ga0325410, IMG submission 206182) | Populus deltoides microbial communities from Bellville, Georgia, United States - Xylem-PdIQD-R3 | ecosystem: Host-associated > Plants > Phyllosphere > Stem > Wood/Secondary xylem...
TAACTTGTCTTCCTTTTCTAAGAAAATTTTCAAATTGCGTTGGAATTCTAAAGAACCCCCATGAAAGCGCAGCAGGTCCTACATCACTGAATTGTACCACAAAATTTAGCTGAGTGCGTTTGAAAGCCGAAGCAATGCTGACAAGGATGCCTGAAAGTTTCTGTTTATGGGTCAAAGCAATCCACCAAAATCTAAGGGTAAAAGTATAATAATACAAAGCCCTTTCATTTTTCAAAATCTTATCCTTCACAAGGGACTGAAATTAAGATTTTTATATATATATAATTAAGAGTGAGGGGGAGATGAAGCTTCAAGGTAATTATAATTTAGTCCCTGTAGTTTAACAGAATTAATCAATTAGCTCACGTGATTTTAGAAACAATACATATACTCCCTTTTTTTAAAATTCATTTATTACTTAATCTTCTTGTTTATCTTATATTCTTGTATTTACTTATACTACAAGGATTAATTTATTTGTTTTTATAAACCACAGGGACTAAGTCATGGCTAACTCTTTTTTTTTTTTTTAAGTCCTAATTTGCAGCTATTTGTATTTCTTGTATTTACATTTCTGGCAAAGAGGAAATAAATTCAGGGTCAAAGGCCAAAAGGGGAAATTGAGGGATACAGAAAGAAATGAGGATTTCAGTACTGAAAATTCAAGGGGGGGAACTGTACAAATTCTAGCAAATTCAGGCTGTACACAGCGACAGACCACTCATTTCAAAGAAGGAGACCACGTGGAGGCTGAAAAAATCTGACAGTCCTGAGACACCATCATTTTGGAATATGATGTAACATTTATTTATTTTTTTGTTGGATTTTTTATTAAACTTTTAATTTTATTATTTAGAGTGAGTTTTTTAAAAAAAATCAAAAAGCAAAAATAAACAAAGAAAGAAAAAAGATGACACTTTGATGAAATTGGAAACAAGAGTAAGATAATCATGATTGAAGAAAATTAAAAGAAAAAATTATTATTAAAATTCACAATTAACTTATTCATGCTCTGTTATGAGTTAGGTTAATAAAAAATTTACAATATTTATTAATTAATTTTATAAGGTCAAATGTATTTTTCAAAACGTATATTAAATCAAGTTCAAATTTTATAGGAAGATGCTAAAAATATAAAAATATATTGTTGTAATACTTTAGGTCTGTTAGAGTTTCAGAATATATTATTTAAACTAGTCGAACTTGATACTATTGTTTGGGAAAATTTATCGACAAAGTGTCATTTATAATCTATTTTCAGCTCAATTAGTTCATATTTGTAATGGATTAATTTTAAATAATAAAAAAAATTAAATGAGGTTTATCTAGGCTCTAAGCTTATGCATGGTTTTTAACTACAAAGATTTCTAATATTTATAAATACTTGAGTTTCAGTTATTTTTTATTTATTTTTGCTTTCTTTAAGTTTTGTCAACGTAGAGAGTTTTTTGATATGCCTATGACTTTGTACCATCATTCATAGATTTTTTTTGGTAACCCGGGATGTTCAGGTTAGTTTACGCGTATCACAATTAATTTTCGAGTCCAATGAATATCCTGCAAACCCAATGAACATGTAAGGCACCACAGGGATGACAAGCATACACAATAAGACTTAAACCCTAATATAAAAAAGGAAAATAAATCTCTATCACCGCTAGACGATAACCCCAAGTGCACCGTTCATAGATCTTTGATTGGATAAAACATTGGCAAGATGATGGGACAAAGATATGAATATATTATTATGAGACTATTTGATCTAATTATGTTGGATGATTATCTGTTTAGTGTTAAGTAGTAGCTTTTTAATAAAGTGGGTCCAGTTGGAATTAGCTGGCTGATTAGTGCTCTCAAAATTAATTAATTAATGAATTAATCAAACAATATATAGAAAGTTCAAAGATCCCATCCCATCAAAGAAACATAAACATCGACGGCTAAAATGATTTGGGCACATGGTAAAGGTTTAAAGTGGCCGGCCCTAAACATGAGTGGACAAAAATGTACTTTGCCATATATATTATTTTAGGACCACTTGGGGGATTTTTCAAAATTGGTTTCTCCTTCTCTCATCTAAATGGGACATTATCATAGTAAAAGGAGACAAAAAAAAAAAAACTATTCAAAAAAAATAAATATATATATATACACACACACATGATAGGCAAAGGTGTCATCCATTGGTTTTGAAGTTAGATCTAATTTGTAAAGAGAAATGGATTGATTTCGCGATTACAATTTTATCCGATTAAATAAGTCAAATGTTTGTTTTTGCTTTACAACTTGTTTTTTAAAGTGTTTTTTTTTTATCTGAAAAAACATTAAATTGATTTTTTAGTATTTTTGAATGATTTTAACGTAAGAATAAATAAAAATCTAAAAAAAACATTTTTTATTTTTTTTAAGGTATAGCTTCAAATATAAAATGTGTAATCATGTACGGTTATTGTATAAAAAAACATTAAATTAATTTTTTTTGTGTTTTTGAATGGTTTGACATGCTAATGTGAAGAATAAATAAAAATCTAAAAAAATTGTTTTAATTATTTTTTTTTAAGTTTAGCTTCAAATATAAAATGTGTGATCATGTATGTTTATTGTATAATTTTAGAGTTGCGAGAAAGAAGTTTTTCATAAATATATTAGTTTGAATGTAGATAATTTAATTCAAAATGTGATCTGAAAAGTATTTAATTTTAATGCATGAAAATATTATATAATTGTTAAAAGAATTTAAAAAATATAGACTAGCTATTGCATGCATGGAAAAACAACTCATAATCTAAATTCACAAATTCTTGTATTTGATTCCTTTCTTCCTGTGGGAAATTTTAGGGCTTATGATGATAAGCATAACAAAAGTATATTAACAGTTTGAGATTTGTAGATTAGTGCATGATGGCATCTTGTCATAGATATCTCTTGACAAATAACCTCCCAATGGAGTTTCAAAGGGTATTTACCTATTCAAAACATATAGATATTAGTAAAATATTTGCATGCAAACACTTGAAGTAGATGTTTAAGAGTATAATAATGGTTATTTTTTAAAATATTTTTTTATTTTTTAAAAATTATTTTTAACATTAGCATATCAAAACGATTTATATATATATATATAAACAATTTGTTGAAAGACTGCGTTCCCAAACACACATGAAATATCCTACAAGATTCCTTTTTCATTTCTCTCTCTACATCTATTTTTGTTAAATTCATTAAAAAAAAATATTCCACCTTGTCATTCTTTAAATTTTTAATGTTTTAGTTGTGTTTTAAAAATATATTTTTTTCTATCAACCTTCATAGATTACATTGCAAACAACACTTTTCTCTTACTTCCATAAACATTTTCTATCCCCAAATGAGCAATTCCCAAAACATTTTTTTATTCATCTAACCATGTATCTTTTATTTTTACCCAATCAATCAAATTGCTTTGTTATTCGAAGTTAATTCTTTCTGTATATATTAATGTTAACGGATAAAAATAAAAGGTATTTTTTACCGATCGAGAATCATAGTTATTAAATTTAATTTATAAACCGATTTGATATAAGATTCGAGTTATTAATCCAATAAAAAATTATTAAAATTTTTTAACTCGATTAAAACTAAAACCTTTTATTTAAATACACCGGTTAAATTAAAAAAATAAAAAAACCAGCCTAAAGGCAGCTCTAATATCGATGACCAGCAAGTAACCATTCCAAGAACACATGTTGTCAAACAACATCATGATGGTGACGGCACCATGGTATATAGCTTTATTAAAATCGGTATCATTTTTCAATAATTGCTACCATGTCGACTTTACCTAGTTGGAGAAAATAATTATGGGTATTTTAGTATTTTCAGGCGTAATTAAGTTGTGTAATCAAAAGTAGAGGTTCCCCAATTGACTTATTAATTCAACCCTAAAGAAAAGATAATGCTATTATAAGCCCAAAACTATAAAGAAGGAAAAAACAAATTCAAGAATTCATTGGTGGGATGAGCTGTCCCACTGCATTAGATGCTCTGGGCTCTGGATTCAAATCATAGCTGGTGGAGGAGACATGGAAAATGGTATGTATTGGGATTAATTTGCAAGTTATTAAATCAATTTCAGTTAATTATATTTATTTTATTAAATTAGTGTTGTTTTTTTTTAAAAAAAATAAATTAAATCTTGAGGTTGGTCTTAATGGGTTACACAATTAACCTATTAAAATCTACTTGGATCACAGGTTTTGTATGATTAATGTTTTTTTTTCTATTTTAACTTGAAATCTAATCAAGATTAGGTTCCGAGTTATGAATTTTTCCGGCTCAACCTGTCATGTCATTTGACGATTAGATTCAAATACAAAATATGACCCTACCAGTGGACTTATGCTACATTTTCTTCGTCCAAAGATCCCCCAGCCCACCTGCTTCATTTTGGACAACCTCTTCTGAAATCTGAAGTCTTTAACGTAAGCTCTCTCAGGCGAAGACAAGAATCAAGCAGAACCCCCACAGACTCTTAGTCTTACTTAGGAGGTCCAGGGATCCCTGCAAGATTTTTGAACTCTCTTACTTTTTCTCTTCACTTCAAAGATAGATGAGAGAGAGAGAGAGAAGAGATGGGCTTGATCAATCCAACAAGAAATTAATATATTTTTGTTTTTTTGTGTACACACACACACACACATATATATATATAACAATAAAAAAAAGATAAAAATAAAAGGAGAAACCAGGCCATCAAATTCCTCCACTGCCCCACAAATGGAACTCTCAAATTCGCAAAGCAACAAAGAAAATAATACAACTCAAGAGCCCCACCAATCTCACCACCACCACCGTCACCACCTCCAACAACAACTATCTTTTGATCATGGCAGATCATCATCATCAGGAGGAGGAGGAGGAGGAGGAGGAGGAGGACCATCTCATGGTCCTTTCACGGGCTCCATCTCCATCCAAGCTGGCCTCCACCATCACCATAATCTCGGTGCATCGTCAACTCCAACCACAGCTAATACTGGGTCTGTACCTTCACCATCATCTTCACCTCTATCTTCTTCCTCTTCCTCCACCTCCGCATCCACCTCATCCACAACCCCACCACGCCTGGTCGACGCCTCTCTCGCCATCGCCACCAGTTATGACCCTTCTCTCGTAGACTCCACGAAGAAGAAGCAACAAAATCTATCCATTGCTCCAGCTGCCACAAACAGTACTAGTGCAGCCACAACAGCAGCAGTAACACCCGCAAAGCGGTCCACAAAGGACCGACACACAAAAGTAGATGGTCGAGGGAGGAGAATTAGAATGCCAGCAACGTGTGCAGCAAGGGTTTTTCAATTGACAAGAGAACTGGGTCACAAATCTGATGGAGAAACAATTGAGTGGTTGTTACAGCAAGCAGAATCAACAATTATAGCAGCCACTGGGACTGGTACTATTCCAGCAAATTTCTCAACGCTCAATGTTTCTTTAAGGAGCAGTGGCTCCACTCTCTCGGCTCCTCCTTCTAAATCTGCTCCTCATTCTTTCCATAGCGCTCTTGGTTTGTCTCATCATCCTCATTATGAAGAAGGGTTTGCGCACTCAGCCTTTTTAGGGTTCCAGCAGCAGCAGCAGCAGCATCATCTAATGACAGCAGATCAAATAGCGCAAGCACTGCCAATTGGTGCTGATGTCGGTGGCGGTGGCGGCGAGAGTCGTGGTGGTGGAGAAGAGAATTATATGAGGAAACGCTTTAGAGAAGATTTATTCAAGGAGGATAATCCACAAGAACAAGGAGAAAGTGGTGGTGGTCGCGGTGGTGGCGGTGATGGAGGAGAAGAGCCTCCCATTAAAGCATTTAAAAGTGATTTACAGCTGCCAAAACCACAGCAACAAGAGACAGGATCTTCAGGGTTGCTTAGGCCATCAAATATCTTGCCTACCACTGCCATGTGGGCAATGGCACCAGCTCCGCCGAGCAGTGGTGCTGGCAACACATTTTGGATGCTACCAATGACTGCTGGTGCCGGTAGCGGTCCTCCTTTGGCCACTGCCACATCTGTGGCTTGTCCTAGTTCAGAACCCCAGATTTGGCCTTTCGCTACAGCAACACCAGCAAGTGGAAACCCATTGCAAGCTCCACTACATTTCGTGCCAAGATTTAATCTCCCCACTGCTAATCTTGAATTTCAACGTGGAAGAGGGAGTCCTCTACAGTTGGGGTCTATGAGTCCTTTACAGTTGGGGTCTATGTTAATGCAGCAGCAGCACCAACAACAGCAACAGCAACAGCAACAGCAACATCAGCAGCAGCAAACTTCTCAGTATCTGGGGTTAGGCATGCCAGAGTCTAATTTGGGAATGTTGGCTGCTCTCAATGCATATTCAAGAGGTGATTTGAACATGAATTCCCAGCAAAATAATTCATTGGATCACCACCACCACCACCACCACCACCAGACTCAGGGTACTCCTGATAGTGGAGATGAAGATCCGAATACTTCTCAGTGACAGAATATCACATAACAAGTTGGTTGCTCTTGCTCTTAATTCATCCCTAAATTTTAATTTTTCATTTTGATGATCCATTGGATCAGCAAGAAAGCTAGAGATTTTTGGTTTCTTCTTGCAGATTTGGGAGTAGAACCATTATTGCTAAGTACGAATAAGTAGTACCATGGATGTTGATGCTCAAGTCAAGAGTAGAGGAGAGAGTCCTGGCTAGTTTCTAGTTTCCATTTTAGTGTGGTTTGTTAATTTTAATTTATGAAAAAAAAAAAATTCTAGATTGATGTTGAGAATTAAGTTAATTAATTTGCATATGTAATTTGTTAGTTTGGTCCAAAGGGGACAAGAAAAGGAATATATATATATATATATATATATATATATATATATATATATATATATATATAGAGAGAGAGAGAGAGAGAGAGAGAGTTTGTATAGGAGGATATTAATTTGTTTGTATTTAGTAGTATAAAATTTATTTATTTTTGCTTTGTTTTGAATGAGTAAAATTAATGAGAAGCGAAAAGAATTTACAATTGAGATTTGTTTGCTCTCCAAATTTTCACCTTCCCCTTCTTTTTATGTGAAACCCATATTTGTGGTCGGCTGATCTACTATATCCAAAACGCGGAATCTCATCAAGTTTCTTATAAAAGTAGATACGATATTGACCTGCTAAAAATTAATTTATTAATTTTTATTTTTAATTATTGGTTTGTTCTGATGAAATATAATTAAGCTAATTTTAAAATATTTTTTTTAAAAAAAATTAAATTTTTTTAATAACAATAAATAACTCAATGACATGTGGTTTATTTAGAGTGTGTTTGAGTGAGTTCAAGTAAGCTTGTTTTATTTTTAGAGTTACAACTCATTTAAGCATAAATGACATTTCACTGAGACCTGCAACACAACTAGGCTAAGCATTTGGGAAAATTGATTTTTTTAATTAATTTTTTAATGGGAAAATTGATTTTTTTTAATTAATTTTTTAATATTTTAGAATTGTTTTAATATGATGATTTTAAAACTAAATTTTTAAAAAATAAAATAAAAAATTATTTAAATATATTTCCAAACAAAAAATATTTTTAAAATTAACCACTATTATAATATTAAATACTACCTAAAAGCTAAAAATATACGCATTTTGATGTTTTTATTATGGATCCCACAAAAAAAAAACCTAAACTCACCTCTCTACAACTATGTTTTAGTTAAATTTGAATTTGTTTTATTTAAAATTAACTTTTTTATATTTTGATGTATTGATGTTAAAAATAATTTTTTAAAAATAAAATAAAAATTATTTTAATATATTTTCTAACAAAAAAATATTTTAAAAAATAACTATTCTCGTAATATCAAAGAACCTTTAAACAATCCAGTTTTTTTTTTCGTGTCAATTTTAGGCTGCCTTGGAAAACAATGTCTTATGGTTAGTTTCTATTATTTCATGCATAACTCCTTTCTTTTAACCTCAAATGGAAAAAAAAAAAAGTGATAGGAATTAGAAGTTAGAAGATAATGGCGTACAAAACTTAAAGGAATGCATTTATCAAATAACCTTGTTTATTTGTTGGAAATTAATTTTTTTTAAAAGTGATTTTCTTGAAAAGTGAATTATTTTTTGATGTTTGGTAATGTTATAAAAAATAAGTTGGAAAACACTTTCTAGTATTTGGTTATGTTATGGAAATGAACTGGAAAATAACTTATTAATATTTTTTCTCAAGTTTATTAAAAAATAAGGAACAAATCTTACTTAAAAAGTTGAATGAGAATGAAATTAAAAAAAATCTAATTTCATAAATTATCTCAAATAAAATAAATAATAATCAAAATAATAGAGATCAAATCTAACAAATAAAAAAATTGAAAGAAAATAAAATTAAAATAATAATAATTATAAATTTCAGAAATTATTTCAAATAAAATAAGTAACAATCAAAAGAATGAGGACCAAATTTGATAGATAAAAAATTTCAATTAAAAAATGATAAGAGAAAAGCAAATAACAATCATAAAAATAAGGACCAAAGTTAATATAAAAATCAAATTAAATCAATTTTTAAGGGATGAAATTAAAGAAAAAGATTCAAACAAAATATATATCAATAAAAAATTTGAGGACCAAATTTGATATAATTAGCAAATAATATGATATTTCTAAATTTTTCACAACTTCTGAAAAGTGTTTTCCGTCCAAAATAAAAGGAAAACACTTTACTGGAAATGAAGCCAAATTTTTCTTTGACTAAAAAGTGTTTTTCGTTGACCAACTTTTCTAAAGGCAAATAAACACAGAAAAGTTTAAGAAGTGGTTTTCAGAAAACCACTTTCCGGACAAACAAACACCTTCTAAATTGGACTCGATACAAATGCGAAAAGCAAAAGAAACCTAATTATCATTACTGCTATTATTATAGAAAACACTAAATGACATAGCGTTTTCCTTCAGAAAACATTGTTCACATGGACTTATTATTAAAGATTTTTTTTCATTTTGATTCTTAATTATTTTTTTAGGTGATTGCATTATTTTTGGACTAAATTAAAGGATAATTAAATTAAATTTATTTACTAAGAATAAAATTAAAAAATAGGAAATCAAAGTAAAAAACAGATAACAAATGAGGAATGATTTCAAAATTCTCACAAAAAGTTAACTTTAGACCTCAAACTTCATATATTATACCTATTATGTTTGTCAACACCTTTTCGATTCAGTTTTGGTATAAAAGCTATTTTATTTTTATTTTTTAGTTCATGGTTTAAGAGTGGAGAGAGAAAGATTGTCGAATTTCACCGGTAGAGAGAGAAAATTAGCTTTGGCACCAATTCCAACGACCAAAATAGTTGATTTTTGTGTCAAATAATTCTATTTAACAAGGGGAGCTCAACTTATGTATTTTTTTTAACCTTTAAAGTACCTAGAAAAACACATATGAGCTTGATAAGGTTTTTTATTTTAGGTTTTGAGACAATCTTTTTAGTTTTTTTAGGCTATGAATGAATTTATCAAGGTAATTAATGTGTTTTGAATAAACAATGGGTTAAAAAAAATTGTTTTTTGATAAAAAAACCCTTCATCCCCAATGTTATTGTGGTGGCTGAAATCTGGGCAAAATCTGATGATGCTCGATTGCCTCAACGAACGACACATCGTCGAACTTATTTCTTTTTCAAAAAACAATTGGGGTGGATCATAAAAAAAAATAAGGGCTAGGCGCGCGAGCCCTTATTAAATGGTTCATGTACGTTGGCCTAGCAGTACCTGGCCTTTTCTTTTATTTTTTTTCTAAATTTATTGTTTATATATTTTTTTTCAAAATATTTTTAAATTTAGATTTAAATTGATATTCATTCTTCCTTTTATTTTTTTTATTTAGCCTCTTTTACATTGTGATTATTTTTTTACTAATTTTGCATATTTTTATTTTTTGAAAAGATTATTTTAATTCATTTATAATTGTTTTTATATTTCTAATATGTGTAATTAATCTTATATAATATATATTTTTTATTTTATTCAATTAATTTTGTGTGTGTCTATTTTTATTATTGTTTGATTAAATAAAAATTAATTTTAATAAATAAAATTATTAAACATAATCAGTTGAGAGTTTTGTTTTGACTTGTACATTCAATTCAAGATGATTTGCTTAAACATTTCCATGTTTTCTTACTGAATTCTCCATGGATTTCCATCTCCCCAAGCACAACTATATAATACTCCTGTAATGAGAACATAGAATAGCAACAAAATTCAACTCTTGTGGAAATTAAATTGTTTCTTGCTCTGAACATGATTAACCGAGATAATCATATATTAAAGCAATTAAAATAACTAGTTCGTGAAGAACACTAAGATGGAGATTTTGTCAAAACACTAAATTTGCATGTATTAATTGTTAGTGTATTATTAATGACGAAGTCTAAAGCAAACTTTGAGCTTTTTCATAGTTAATTATTGGGTTCTGAAGGATGAAAACAATGTACTTAATAGACGATCCACAAGATTGTTTTTGTACTTCTTTATCAAAATCATTGTTTTTAAATAAAGACTTATTATGATTTTAAAAGCAATTTTCAATAAAAGATAAAAACTATTGAACAATAATTTTTATGGATATGTATAAAAAAAATAAGAATAATAAATATGATAAAAACGTATAAAATACTTACCATAAAAAATAACAAAATAGATACATTGAATATTAATGAGTAACCTTTTTCAAAGAAATTTATATTAGATTAATATATAATTATTTATAAAAACCTAAATTTTAACTTCTTTTTCACCTAAAACACCTCAAAAAACCCTACAAACCTCTATAAAATCATTCTCAACCTCAAAAACACTCTTTAATCAGTTTAAAAGATTGTAAATTAAACTTAATCAAAACAAAATTCATGGGTCTTAGTTTTATTTATAATTGTAATTATAATATTAATAGAGAAAAATGTCGACAAACCAAAGAATTTCATGCTTAATATTGAACTCATATCTAAAGTCTTACTTCTTAAATGGACAAAACTCAACTTTCACCCACTAATTAAGCAAAGAACATTACTGTATAATATAGTCACTAACTATATATTAATTTAAAGCAAAGCAACACTTTGTTTTGGGTACCCAACCCAAGACTGCTCCACCATTCCC
>Ga0325410_1008450_pt1:0-10000 | contig 11148 bp, 5 predicted proteins | sample PopdelMetagenome_16_FD_206182 | JGI IMG/M metagenome (GOLD analysis project Ga0325410, IMG submission 206182) | Populus deltoides microbial communities from Bellville, Georgia, United States - Xylem-PdIQD-R3 | ecosystem: Host-associated > Plants > Phyllosphere > Stem > Wood/Secondary...
TTATTATATCCTCATTGTTTCTCAAAATTAAATATAATCATTAACATAAAAATGATACGAGTGTTAAATTGATATAATACAAATTATATTGTATTTCGTTTTTTTAACTATTTAATTAAATATATTCTTTTTTTATAAGAAAAAACTATATTAAAACTGCCTGAAAAAGAAATGAAAGATAGACAATTGTGAATATTCACAAAGTCATAACTTCTAATTATACGTTATTTGACAAAACCATATAGTTTTAATTAAATATATCCTTACCATATGAATGACTAAAAGCATTTGATAAAATTGCTTAATATTTAACATTTATCTTTGTAATTAATGTAATCAATCAATTAAAAGACTTTCATCTATTTATTAAGTTACAGACATCTTATAAACAATATTTTGAAAAAAAAAAAACTTATCTAATAATGTACTAGTACGCTAGTATCCAATAATTGTTCAAACCTTTATAACTGCTCAATATTTTAAGTATTTATTTCTAAAAAAGCTACATGAGACTCATTAACTAATCTTAAATAAAAAGTTATAATTCAAAGAATTATTTGTTACTTTTTATTTAAATTTTATTGCTAGTTTGTACATTCATATGTAAAATCTTCGTATAGCTAGCTACAAATAATCATATTTTTGTAGATTTAAGTATCTATTTAAAAAAAATCAATTATCCTCCTAATTGATTTACATTTATTAATTAAATGTATAAACAATCTAAAAAACTTAGTTGCCTAGGGATGGTGCATGGTCTATGTTGTCGCACGTGTGCGGTGTCGCGACGATCGTCCACCCTCAGGTAATGTGTATCTATCTGACAAATATAAGAAGACAAGAAATTCTTATCTTTTATCAGTGGAAAAAAGGAAATGGGAGTCACCACCTAGTATTTTGGTCACTAGGAACCCTAACTAGTCTTAGAGATCGGTACAGGGACTAGTTGCGTAAAAAAAAGGTATTAACACCCCAAATACGCCTTACCTAAGGTAAGCTGCACCGTTTAATTGTCTAATAAAAATATAAGGTCTTGTGTTTTCTAATTGTTAGTCTATTAAAGGTTGAAGACAAGTCCTCTTTGGTAAGAAGATCCTTATCTTATCGGGTAAATCGTTTTAACATCAACAAAGGAATTTAATATCCAGAATATGTCTTACGTATAAGATCATAACCTCATAAACTAAAAGAAAAGCAAAATTTTTTTTTTTGTTATTTTTTAAATATTGGCCTTAAACTGGTTATTAAAGTTAAAATGCATGCTAACACATATTTTTTGAATTTTGTCGTAAGAAAATACAATATGATTTTTTAAGACTTGGCCGTATGAATGAAAACAATATTTTTTTTTAAAAAAAAATTCAACATTTCGGAGAAAACCGAGTATTTTAATACCGGATTTGTATTTTTGCAGTATAAAAATACAAATCACTATGACACAAAATTGATAGAAAAATACACAGGAAAATAATAAATTTTTTGAAAGATTTTTTTGAAAGATTTTTTTGGACTGGGCTGGACCCGGCCATCCATTTTGGGCTGGGCCGGACAGTGAACAATGGAGCATTCTCCACTGTTCACATGCAACATGAATAGTGGAGACGATGCAGCAAAGGAGAAGGAGGAGGAAGAGAAGGGCGGGGGAAAGCAGGCCGGCTAGTGGCTCATGATGGCGTTCGCTGGTGGCGGTGGTGTTGCGGTTGCGAACTGAAGAGCTGAGAGCGGTCGGCCGACGATTCTTCTTCTTCTCTGTTTCTCTGTTTTATTCTTTTTTTTTGTTCCCTCCTCTTCTTTGATTCTTCTTCTGTTTCTGATGGTGTTCTTCCCTCCGACGGTGGTGATATTATAGTTGGCAGTGCTTCTGGTGGAGTTGGTGGCGGAGCGATGATGGCTCTTCTCTATGGTGGCGGGTAGTGTTTGCTGATGTTTTCTTGGCTGTGCAAATCAGGTGCAGGCTTCTTTGTTTTCTTCACGGGTGTTGCGGTAAGGGGAGGAAAATGGTGAGAGGCTGACGGTGGCGCTATTTCAAACGGCGGAGAGAGAGACCATAAAAAGGGTGAGAGAGGAACAACAGCAGTTGTGTAGAGAGGAACAACGGCAGTTGTGTGGTGTAATGGCTATTCTCCCTTTGCTTTAAAACAAACTCCTCCCTGTTTTCATATCTTCCCTGTCTTCCCCTTTCTCTGTTCCTTTTTGCGTTTTTTTAAATCTTTTTCCCTCCCTCTATTTTTTCTACTCTCCTCTTTTTTTTCAAATCTTCTCCCCCTACTTTTGTTTGGTTTCTTCTTTGTTCTTTTCCTTGTTCTCTCGCCCCTTAAATCTTCAGTTCGTTCCTCTCTTTCTCAAAAAATGCCCCCTGTTCTGTATCTGGTTCTCCCCTTATATTTATAGGAGGCAGGGGAAGAGGGCCACCCTACCCTGCCCAAGCGCAGGGTAAGGTGGTCGGGGCATGGCTCTGTGCAGCCACCCCAGGGCATGAGTTTCCTGTTTTTTCATTATGGTGAGGGTATGGGTTGTGTCAGTAGTTAGGCAAGTAGGGAGGTAAAGAAGGAGAAGTTGAGTGGGAAAAGGTTTAAAATCTTCTTCTTCCTTGCCTCCACACATGCAAGGAAGAAGAAGAATAATGTTGTTCAAAACGACACTGTTTTGGTTTTTATTTTATTTTTAAAAAAGGTAATGTAATAGGGAAGAACCCAAAAATAGGTTATGACATATGTTAATAAGGATTATCTATAGTTCAAAAGATAACAGCCCTATTGATGTTATCTCTTGTAGATTTACTCTAGACTTACCACTTGTTAAACAAACTCCTCAAGTCTTTGTAATTGTATCAACTACATCCTTGTACATTCCTTATAAAAACATCTTTCAATAATAAAGAACAAGTTTAGTAATATTCTTTATGGTATCAGAGCTTATTCTTTCTCCAACGAGAATCTTTGTTATGGCCTCAACTCTTGATTCTGTCATTATTAACACTAATCTCCATGCCAATAATGACACTCACCTTAATGCCTTCAATACCAGTTCTCAACTTCCTTTGAAACTAACTCTGTCAAATTTCCTTTCATGGCATGCTCAATTGATATCCTTATTTATAGGTTATAACCTCTAAGGATATCTTGGTGGAACCATTCTTTGTCCATCACAAACACTGCTTTATTCATCAACTGAATCATCCTCCATATATATTTCAAATCCTGCATTTTTGAGTTAGTTTTGGCAAGATAATTTGATTCTTCATGCAATCTTTGCCTCTGCTTTTGAACCAGTTCTGTCATTTATTGCCACTTTCTCTACTACTTGCGGTGTGTGGTTAAAATTACAACAATTGTATGCCAATCATTCACGCACTCGTGCCATGCAACTTAAGAAAGAATTAACTCTTATTCAATTAGGGACTCAATTAGTTTCAAAATATCTTAATAATATCAAAAGATTAGTTGACGAACTTGTCGTCGTTGATTCTCCCATCTCTATAAACAATGTAACTCTATACATATTCAATGGCATTGGAGCTGATTTTTGTGACATAGCAACTACAATAAGGGCTTGTGAGACTTCTTTAACATTTGAAGAACTTTTGTCCAAGCATCCAAGTTTATATCATGATAACATTGGTGCTACTGAACTAAGTCTCAATCCTGTCATGCATTCCCGAATGAAACACATTACTATTGACTTGCACTTTGTTCGTGATCTTGTCTCGAAAGGTGTTTTAAAAGCTCCCATATTAATACTCATGACTTACAGATTTTCTAACTAAACCTCTTCCTCGTGTTAAATTTTAGACAATGGTCAACAATATAGGCTTCACTATTAGCATGCCTATCTTGAGGGAGTGTATTAAGGATGATTTATAGTTTAAAAGATAACTACCCTACTGATTTTATCTCTTGTTGATTTACTCTGGACTTACCACTTGTTAAAGTAACTCATCAAATCTTTGTAATTGTATCAACTATATCCTTCTACATTCCTCATAGAGAGGTCTTTCAATAATAAAAAAGAACAAGTTCAGTAATATTCTTTATATATAAGTCTTAATAATAAGAATGCATATCGCATGCCTTAGTTACGAATGGATTAATGATCCACATCAAGAAGCAGCACCTTTTAAATTGAATTAATTCAAAGTAATTTTGAGCATCAAGTATTAAATTCCAAATAGAATTCAATATTTAAAAATGGTACATAAATAAACTAGATATTTTAATTTACAATTCTAAAAGGAAAAGGTTTAATGTTAAAACTTTTCTAAAATATCCATCAACCTATCTATGTTTTTAGAGATATTTAAAGAAATAACGGGAAGGTGATGAGAGTAAAATAAAAAACAAAATAAATTGAATTCTATCTCTTTCAAAATATTTATTAATTTAAATCAAATTAAACACTACAACTAATTTAATTGCAGTAGAAAACTAAAGAACTCCTACAAATATTCGTAGAGATGGAATTGAAGAGATACCTTTCAAGGTATAAGTTGCAGTAGCTAGGAGCATTGTTGGCAGCTTGAACACACACACACACACAAAAGATGCTTGACATATTGAGACAGGCCACAGTTCTGTGCTTCGACTGCAATTTTTCAATCGATATATGTGCAATTAATACATGGGCCAAAATATTGCAAACTGCAGCTCAACTTGTGCTGTATGCAGCTCAACTTGTGCTGTATGCAGCTGCTGAGTAACTATATATAGTCAAAATTAACTTAATGTGTATACTCTTGAAAAAAAAGAAAGAAAGATTTACACCCACAATTAAAATGTTAAAGCTAATGATTGATTTTTTGAAATTTCTTGCCCTAAGTTGAAGTATCTAATTAGGTCAGTCTTGCCCAAGTCCCTGAAATTCCTCTTCATTCCTAATTTATATGTAATATATACAACTCAAGCAGTAAGTTTTTGTTTATATTTGCTTCTAAATCTCCATAAACTAGACGTTTTTTTTTTTTATGTACAATGACTTCACATGCATGGACATATAGTTAAAAGGGTGGCCCTCCAATATTGTATGATTTGATTGTTTTGAATCCAACACGAGTACTCTTTCACATGATTTGGATCTTGCCAAGCTATCAAATATACACCATCCCCTTCATAATTTGATGAGATTGGTCTGTAGAATGAAGTTGGCTGTGCAACTACTTGATTTGATGAGATTAAGCTCCATAATATAGTCGGCAAGCTAATTAAAATAAGATTCACGTATCAAGTCTTAATTAATTTTTTACTCTTCATTTACTAAACAAGAAATAAAATAATATTGCTGCTAAACAAGAAAACCCTATTATAGTATTGCTCTCCCAAGCTTCACTTAATTGGTATCGCCAATCCACTAATTAATCATCCTTTTGTGGGTGAATATCAAGCCTTTTTTTGTAGGGTTTAAAGAGAGATAGATGTTGAGTTTTCAGAAACACGTAAATATAATAAAAATAACAATTTTAATGTTTTTTTAAGGAATCCAAGGATCCCATATATTAGACAATCTATGGTTGTTTAAGTCTGAATGAAGAAAAATTCTTTACTTTTTAGCTTTGATTAATTTTACAAGGTTAAGTTGTCATAAATCATAAATTATTTAATTGTCCGATCTCTAATAGAGGGCTGTACAAAACTCTTTTAAAAGAGAATAATTTCTAAGTGTTGACTGTATAACTCTTTCTTTTTATTTGTTTTTATATTATATATAAAACAATATGATTCATAACATTCTTTTTATGTATTGTGTCCATTATTCATTTATGTCTTTATATTTTTAATCTATTAAATTAATCCTATTAGTGAAATTAATCATTGTATTTTTTAAACTGTTCAATTAATCAAATTACTAATTTTCATCTATTCTCAATGTTAACTACAAAAGCTACTTATGTAGTATTATTAAATATTATTATATATGAGATAAATTTTTATATTTATATAGGGTTTAAATCATTGAATAAATTAACTTGAAAGATAATAAAATTCTTGGAAATAAAAACTCCTTGGTTAAACTATTTTATTATTTTACCAACTTGGCATAGTTTTTGTTTTAAAACTGATTTCCACCAATTTTTTTATAAATAATTGAACCATTCTCTATCATAAAAAAAAAACATTTAGTAATATCATGTCTGTATACATAATTGATATTGAGATTTGACAAAGGTTAGTTAATTACTAGATTATTTGGATAAATTTAAAGAATATAAGGATTAATTGATCAAATTAAAAATAAAAATGAATAATTGTTACCAACATAGAAGTAAATTTAGGGATTTTGTCAAAAAAAAAAAAAACTCTTTCTTCATTAATAATTTTTATGATCTTGGAGATTTGTTCTCCTTCCTTTATCTGTACATCTGGTGGCGGGGAGCCATGTCACGTTGTCATATATGGCCGAAGTGTTGGTGGCACTACTTGGGCCATTGCATAGCTGTAGATTCTACCACTTAATGCATCGTTTGTGCCTACAACACTATCACTTGACTGGGCTTCATGTGAGCTGGGTTGGTCTTACTCAAGCTTGTTCTCAATGCTTGCTCCACTAAATTTAGTTCAATTTAGCACAAGCCTAACCCAAGCTTTAATTTCTTTTTTTTTAAAAAAAAAAAAAGAAATGGGTAAAAAAAATGAAAAAAAAAACATATTTTTATTAAACTTGACTTAACTCACAAGTTGACTTGAGATTAGAACATTAGTTCAAATTGAGTTTCATAAAAATATAATCTAAAATTTATCTGTTCGGTTATGAGTTATTATATAATTTATTAATTTTATCAAAGCTAAGTTTAATTTTAAAAAATCCTTACAATAATATTACCTTGATATATTTGGTTTAACTCCCTTTACTTATGATCCAGATCATGAAACGTGCATTTCGGTATCATCTTTTTATTTATTTTCTTTTCCATCAATACATTTACAGCACATTTTGATGCAAACATTTAATGTGAGCTAAAAATGCCCGAATCCTTTTCTCCATTAAAGCCCAAGTGGTATTGAGAATATGAAATGTTCTTTTCCCATTGTTCTCCATTAAATGAAAGAAAAGAAGATTCAATTTCATAATAAATAAATCATCCACCAGAACACCTTTCTTATAACTAATGGCATTCAAGGAAGCATGTCCAGCATTAATACTTTATTATTCAAGTATAAATTAAAGTACTCGCTAGATTCTTAATTTTGCTTGCCCAAAGCACTTGCATGTTACGTTGCATTCATCTGCAAAGCAACATTTTGCTAATTAATTTCAAATCCATGCATAAAAATATATGTATAAACAGAAATTGAAAGCTTTTGCCTACGACTAACTCATCAAGAATGATAAATCTGTGAAAAAAAGAGAAGAAAATTACAAAGCTCTCGTTCATCTCCTAAAATGCTGTAAAGATGCGACATTTTCTTCGTTTTTTGTTACATTAATTATCTAAAAGATTTGAAAATTCAACACAAGGGGAAAACAATAGCTTTGCGCAGTAACTTTGACTCTAGTACATGCAAGGTTGTCTTCGTGTATACCCATCAACTACCCAACATAGGTCTCAACTCACTTACATTGTTCATGTAGGTGAGTTTTTTTTTCATTATTTCTTTATTGGAATAATCATTCAATATTTACATATTTACTTGATTTGATTTGAGTTTGATTTTACAAGTTTCTTTGTTATTATATTTAATTTTTAAAAACAAAATTTTTAAATTTAATAAAGTCCATCAGTCAAATTATAAATTTTTTGAAATACTAAAATAAAATAAATAATGACGCTCGAATATCTATCCAAAATTTCTAATTTTTACCTTTTAAACTTAACCAATTAATCCACAACCTAAGGCTTTATCAATAATTGGAATCCAAACAATTTTTATTGGTTTTCATTAATTAATGAACATTAATGAGATGAAAATATGGTAGACCATTGAGAGACCTTTTATATAATTACAGGTGTAGGGGAGATAATTATTTCTAACATGAATATATTATGTCAATAATCTAAAAATAGAACCTTATGATCATAACATAGATCTCCGAGGCCAATTGGGTTTGACGCATAACCAAACCTAAGGGAGATGGGTCGATAGTTCATCAAACCCATGATACCTTAGGCTTTGTTTATGGTTAAACCCAAGTATATTAGGGCTGATGACTTGCAAGACCCACGATACCTTAGACTTGGCTCAAGGTTGAACCCAAGTATACTGAGTCTAGTGATTTACGAGACTCACGATGCCTTGGGCTCATCTCATGTCTAAACCCAAGTATGTTGGTTCTGGCAAGATGCCAAATCCATGTTCAATTAGGTTATCACCCTATTATTGGTCTAGGCTATTTCAAAACATAAAAAATATTGAGTAAAAAATATTGATTTATTAATCACTAAGGATTAGATCCATGGTGTCTTAAACTCAACTCATAACTGAATTCAAGAATATTAATTCTAGCATCTTGAGACAACCATGTTTAATTATGCTATAACCTATTATGGCCTCGAGCTCTTTCAAAAAGACAAGGAATATTAAGTAAAAAATATTCATTCAGACCATATAACCGCTTTGAATTGTATCCATTATGAGAATCTTACGAGACTCACATAAAGTGGATGAGTTACTAATTGAACTTGTAACAAATTTAGAGCTTATAATCCAACAAAAATTTGGAAGAAAGAAATGCTCAATTTTAGCTAGTTCCCAAGAAACCTTGATCGATCACCAGGGCAATCAAGTGAAGAGAAAAAAATGCTTGAAAAAAATAATAAAAAAAAAGCTTGAGGGTGGTGCTCCAACGGTGTGTGGGGGCTTGTCTTCTTCTGCTGTTTCAAGTTCGACTCTCTATGCGTATACTTGTCATTTCCGCGGTATCTTACTTGTTCACTGGACTTGCAGGGTGTTCAGTGGACCATGAGGACTAGTCGTGGTGCGTGCAAGTTGGCCCAGATACCCCACGCTAATCAGAAAAAAAAAAAGTGAAAAAAAAGTGGGAAAATAATGAATTTCTTAAAAGAATGGCTACCAAAAAATCACGAGAGTCATGAATTCTGATTGATGGGTAAAAGAATTAATAAATTTCATGCATCAGAAAAGGGATTGTGTAAGTAATAAATGAACAGAAGAAGACCCGCTCATAAGGAATTTATGATCACACGGTTTGATGCCCTAGGATAAATAAACGAAATGCCGTTGAAGATAGGCTGGTCCAGCTGCTAAGAAAAAGACTGATATTGGTGTAAGAAGGCCACCATGCATCATATCTGGTCTTAAATGGATTCAGGAAGAGTGGAGACACGTACGTATTTCTATCTACTCCTCGACAATACACAAGAAAACTCCTATATATATATAATATATGTTTTCGATAATATTATTGCAAGCTGTATTTATAAAAATACAGCTGTTGTTTTATATTTTATATTTTTAATATTTACATATCAAAATCATTAAAAAAATATTCAGAATCATTGATTTTATATTTTTCAAGTGAAAAACAATTTGAATCTAAACAAACAATGAATTCTTATATAGTTGTTGAAACAATTTCTTTTTTTAAAACGAACATTACTTTGTAATCATAAGGTGTAAACATTAATTAGATTATTAGTCTACATTTTCTTAATTTTCTCATTTCAAAATGAGTTTGTTTCATCACTCACATGTATAATTAGTCTGCATATGAGTTTGTTTCAAAATGAAAGGGATATAATTTGAATCATGTTCATTAATATTATATTAAAAAATTCATCTCAATTCAAAAATTAAAATTACAAAAGTAATCAAAATCTCAAAAAATAATATTTTTTGAAATTCTCTAAGATAAACAATTCAATCCAATAATATGTTGGATGTACATAATGAAATTACTTTGTTCAATTATAATAAATTTAAAACAAAATTAACAAAAAGCCAATTAATAGAATATATTTTTTTTGAAATTGTGGATGGGAATTTTATGTCTGTATTTCTAAATATTATTGGTCAGCATTTCCCGCTATTATTTTCTAGTAGTTTTCCTT
>Ga0325410_1008451_pt1 | contig 11148 bp, 10 predicted proteins | sample PopdelMetagenome_16_FD_206182 | JGI IMG/M metagenome (GOLD analysis project Ga0325410, IMG submission 206182) | Populus deltoides microbial communities from Bellville, Georgia, United States - Xylem-PdIQD-R3 | ecosystem: Host-associated > Plants > Phyllosphere > Stem > Wood/Secondary xylem...
AAAAAAACACAAAAAATAATATTTTAAATTTAAAAAAAATTTAAATTTTAAATTACAGTCGTACTACAGTGCAAAACTCCACCACCTAATTAACAATGGTTAGAGCTCCGGCCTCTTGGTCACATAACCAAGGATTTCTAAACTAATTATAGTACCAACCAGGCTACTCGAAGCTCTTCATATATAAGCGGCGGCATTGACCTTCGAGCAGATTCCATTACGTCAAGGCATCGGCGTGAACAAGCCGAGGACAATTAAGAATTATAAATTACTGCCAGGGCTTAATCTCAGTGCATGGTTCAAGCAGACACGAGGTCCAGGAGCATTGAATGAAGTTAATTACAACTTTGAATAAGCAAGCAATCTCTCATGCAACAGATCCAGTTGAAACCTCCTCATACCTGCAATCAAAACCCTGCTTCATACGTGATTTTGTGGATGTTTGTAAAAGAAGCAAGCTATAGAATATCATAATTAAGGGATTTATTTTGCTAGGCATGTTCTTTCTCCATAATTAATTTGCTTAAGCTCACCCCATATGTAGCAGACAACGGCTCCCCTCCACTGTCTTGTTCCCAGAAGGAGTTTTCACAGCGTTAAGGTTGCCTTCCGAACATCATTTCATGAAAATTCCAAGAAAAGTTTTGGATTTTTTTGATATAATTTCTAAAAAATATCATTTTAATATATTTTTAAAAAAACAACAATTATTATCATGCTCTCAAGCCACCCCAGTATTCATGGTTCTGCAGCATAATATCTTCTACCTAATGTAAAATAGAAGTCAAAAGGGGGCATCTAAAACAGTATTTCCAGTACAGGAGAAGCCGAGAAGGTGACCATTTACCATATGCCTATGCCTGAACATCCGCAGGCAACTTCGTCCATGATCCAACCATATGATGTGAAACACCAACCATTCCCCTACAACGCATGATTTGTCTGGGAACCTTTATTTCAGTGTACAAGAGACCGAAGCAAGAGACATCATAACAGGCACATCATTGCTGTCTCCAATCCCTAAGATAAAAGTAGGTTAAAGCTAGCTAGGTAGCTCATCTTCCATTCCTGTATAGTTCTTCCCGATGCTTTTTCGATGGAATCCAAAGGTTTACTCATAGAAGCATGCGAAAGTTGAAGCTTAAGAGCCCCACCACCACCGGTCCATTAAAGCTCGGGAGTATCCATCCCTGCTCATCTATACATTTATCACCGATCATTTGTTTTGACGTTTTTGCATTCATTGTTCATCCTTTCAACCTCATGAGTTACAACTTTAATCGACAAAAAAAATAGAATATCAACGTTTTCGATGATTTTTTCTGATACAATACCTTACTTTTAATGATCAAATTCTTCGAGTCTTTTCATCCTTATTTCCCCCCCTCTTTATATTAGAGGTTTAGCAGCTGCTAACCAAAAACAAAAAAAGAGTTGCAAATCTGAAGTGGCTAAATTATGAAAGACTTGGAACTCCTCGACAAGGGAAAAGGGACTGGACATTTCTCCTAGGTTAGAAGTTTCTCAAACAAGAGACAGCCAAGGCACCGAGCATGGACTTGTGATAGAGTCTCTTCATCAAATCTATGGGCAATTACATCTGTGCAAGGAAAGAGAGAGAGTCAAAAAGAAGAAAGGGAAATCAAAAAAGCCATGCTAAAGAAAAGAAATTCTGTTGAAGGTCCAAATCAACAATCATAGCTTTTGAATGTCCGTAATTATCTGCCATCTTTAGAAACACAAATCTTGATTAAGACGACACCTGCTGCAGGGATATCGGTTTTCATCCTGGTTACAATTTACAACCTCTGCATATGAGTTTTTACCGACATTATTTATTATTATTATTATTTATTTAAAAATATATTAAAATAATATTTTTTAAAATTTATTGTTAATACTACCGTATCAAAACAATTTAAAAATAAAAATTATTAAATTTTTTTTAAAAAATATAACTCAATACCTTCAAACACTCTTTAAATTATTTTATTTCCGGAGCAGACAGAGTTAAGATGATCCTGTTCCTGGGTTTAACTATACACAAGCTTGTTTTAATTTCCCTCTCGGAGATTGAACCCACAAAATTAAATGCCTAAGTTACAGAAATTCGTCAACATCTTAGGTAAGATTGTATGTTTGTATATAATCTACGATGCAAACAAGCATCCACAAGTCAAAGCAGTAGTATTAAATATGAAAATCGATAACAATGAACATATGAGATCAGTAGTTATTTTTTAAAATATATTTTATTTGAAAATATATTAAATTTATTTTTAATATTAATAATTTAAAAAAATTAATTTTTTTTAAAAAATACTTTTGTGGGGCTCGGTAACAAGCAACGTTAACAGGTCCTTAATCTATAAAAATGACTGAAACAGGGTGTTAAATTCAACAGCCCTTGCATATCTAGAGTGAGGGGGGTGAATGAACGAGATAGACCCAGTCTAGAGCTGCAGGCGCTCAGGAGTCAGGACTCTGCGTCTAGGCCAATGAAGACAAAATTTTTTACTTTAAAATATATATTATTTAGTGTAAGACGAGAAAAGTAAGAGAAACTACGAAAATAAAAATCCCTGTGCTTGTCATAACAAATAATAGAATATTGTGCTCTTAAAAAATTTGTAGATTCAAATTTGAGAGGATGAGCTAAGCGTTGTCATCTTTAGAGCTGTGTTTGGTTACTGATGTCTCCGGCGCGTTTCTAACAGCACTGAGATGGATTCAAGAAGACCTACAAGACCTGTTCAGAGATTGCAGTGTAGCCATCTAAAACTAACTAGGACCCTATCCAAGACAATACATGGGTAAGAGAATCTCCGTTAAGAGCGGGAGTGACTCGCACCGAACCTTTCTCCCATCACGAGAACTAAAGAAAAGAATCAAATGGGGTTTTTTTCTATAAAAAAGACCAAGTATCCCGGGTTATGGTATCCTTCAAGGAGACATGCGTGCACAGCTATTATAGATGGTAAAACAAACGCCGCGGTGATGGGTGCCTCAACTTGAATAGGACGAGAAGAGTAAACAGTGGCATCATCCTCTTCAGTCCTCACCATGATTATGAACAATAGCGACCCTTGTGGCTATGCATGGAGGCGCCCAAGTGGAACTGGGATTCTAAATGTTTCTGCAGTGATTTGACCTGCTATACAGTGCCTCTGGGAAGTGGTGCGGGCTTGCTTTGTTTTGTAACTCATGGACATGCATCTGCACCATCTCAGTGATGAGCAATCTGGAGCAAAAGATGGGGAGGTAAATTCACTTGGTGTTCTTACACACTATTTTGTAGGCCCACGTAGCAAAGTCTCCATCAAGTGTTCAAACCGCAAAGAAAGACTGCTCACGTCTTGGGCTCCAAGCACATAATAAACTAGGGCTGCTTCTAGCTCACGCAAGACATTGCATCGTGGGTGACCCAGAGACAACAGATTCACCTTCACCTTAGACAAATGGAGTGGACAATCTGAGATTCCATGATTAACAGTGTCTTGGTTCCCAGATTGATTGACGAAAACATGTGAATCTAACAAGATTATATGGACGGTAAAAAGTGACAGTATATTGCAATGCCTTATCTGTCCTCATCTGAAAAGGGAACTGACCGACTCAGCCAATGCTCTCAACAAAATCAAATTGGATAAGCTGCTGTTTATCCAGCTACAATATGTGCGAACTAAATAACGCCTGCAACAACTTGCAGTTACACTGAGAAATTACATTTAATAGTGTCTAGTGGGAGCACTAGATGGAAACACAAGGAAGATTAGTCCGGACAAGCTTGATCATCTAAGCTTTGCACAAGAACAAAAGAGACTGTACTGCGAGCTCTAGTGCTGGGCTCTTCACCAAGTCAAAGAACTGTAAAACAAAACCTCAATATCAAGATTTATCATCGGGTGTCCAGAAAATCTCAGCCTGTAGATAGACCAAGGCCGAGTCCAAGACTTTTTACAGGCATCTGCAGAGATGCTTTTGACAACCCCATATGGCCTCCAGCTGCAAGTTCAACAATCCAAGGAGATGAACATTGCCACAATGACATCTAAAAGTCCATACTAGTGCTAACTTCATACCGTAGAAATGGCATCTAAAAAATTATTTTTAATATCAGTAAAGGATCTAAAATATAAAATAATTAAATATTATTTTTTTAAATTCCACAATTTATTTCTAAAGTGTTGCAAACGGGGCTAAAATGTAATGCTTCCAAGCGACGAAACGCTAACAATTTATGATAGATGAGTTTCTCAAATGCAACATATTTATGGCGTCTCCTAAAAAACACTTGCAGCAACCGTTGGCCAAAACTACGAAGACTGAGAGTTTTGGGAATAACAAGTAACAATTGCTATGCTAAGCTAACAAACACTAGCTCACCCAAATCCTCATCCAGAAAGAATGCAGAAAGTGAAGGAAATTGGAATTCACTCTCAGCACGGTGGAGTTCAATCTTAATAGCACCGCTATGATTCCCGGGCGGCGTTACGTGATAAGAAATTTCCCGAAACATGCTCTCATGTCAAAAACAGATACTTCAAAATGTCACCCGGTAAGCACTTACTAGCAAAAAATATGATGCTACAGAAAAGCTTTGGGACTTGGCCAAAAATCCACCAGAAAAACGAAGAAACATGCTGAAAATAAAGCGATGCACAAAATTCTAACATACATAATGCAAGATAATTGAGAGTTGGTCAAAATGAATCACATTTTCCAGTTTCATTCAACATCCCGAGTTAATAGCAAGTTGATCGAGTGCCTAACAATCCTCAATCCCACTGCAGCCGAGACAAACAATTCTTAAACCATGTAGATGACTGCTCAATATTTAGGGTCAATACTAGGCAGTGAGGATTTTCAATAAAGCATATCCTACATTTGCTGAGTGATATACAATGTTTTCATTTTCTTCTTGTTGGCAGGTCCAATGTCATGTAGACATATCCAGTACCGTTCCCACATGGAACTAGAAGAACTCAGAGACACGGCCACCCCTTGAAACTCCCTCTGACTACCATGACACTCACAAGATCATTAGAACTTCTATCCAAGGGATTTACCGAAACCAAACCACGAAAACCCAAAATAGAAGACAAAAAGAATTACAACATTGTTGCGACCCTTAGCCTCAATTCATTCAACGATGACTCTAAACTTCAGGACTGAATTTCTTGCCTCTACTTTCTACGAAAAGAACCTAGTTGCAAGCATGTTATTGATCAAATATTCCCTATATGGACCGGGAGATAAATCACGTGAGAAAATCAAAACTTCACTTCACTTCATATTCCACAGCCTCTCTGCACAGGAAAGGGCAACGAGAAGTAAATTCCTCTTGTTTTGTACAGAATTTTATGCACGTAAGGAATAGCATCTAACATGACAACGCACTGCTACAGAAAATTTGAGTTACTTGTGAATCATTTGGTATGAATTAAATAGACATGCAAAATTAATGGATATTAAATCATAATCTTACACTGCATGAAGATTTCATCTTCAACAACTAGCCATTAACAGCACAGGCTTAAAGACTACCAATTCAACCGTCCAAAAAGGCAGTAGCACATGGAACTGGAACCGAATCACAGGCTCCAAACCTGAATTCTTTACGGTCACATATTCTCTACAATCATTGGATTAACATGACATTTTAGCTTGATTTTAACCAGCTAAAATATTCTCGCTAAATGATACCTTAATAATCTGAAATTTCAATGAGAAAATATATGGTAGAAAACACAATATGAACCGTCATGGCCAAGCCTGATCACCCCAAATTTGCCAAATTACAGTAAAGACACCATAATGCAGACTCCAGCATTTGCCTCCTATGTGGTACAAAGTCGAACTCACTCGGCCTCGTCATGCAAAGCATTTGGAGAGATGGTGAATCTCTTCAACACCTTAGTATAAGCCTTATATGCATTTTCAACAATCAAAGAAGATGCACATGGCACAACGCCATCTATAAATTCCTCCTGCGGCCAACCTTTGTATTAAAGAAATGGCTTTTTCAGTCCTAATTAACAAGTTACAGAGTGAAACTAAAATAGCACATATCTTTGTGAAGAATAATTTAAAGACAATAAATAGCCTGCAAGCAAAATATAGCCTCTAATGCGAGATATTCACATCTCTTAAATAGCACTTTTGATGCCCATTTCCAAAGTATCACAAGGGCTAACAGACTTATGAATCAGCGATTAATAATTGTTATGTGGAGCTAACAGACACTAGCCCACCCAAAGTACTCATCCAGAAAGAGCAGAAAAGGTGTTGGAATCCACTACACATTCTCACCAAAGAGTAACTTAATATTCGTTGACAATAGCATGACTAGGATTTACTGGGGCGGAGGAAAAGAAAAGGCCACAAGGCCAACATGGTTGTATTCTAGAATCTTTATCATGAGGAATAGCATTTGCATTCACTTTCTTCTACTTGGCAAGTTTAGAAGCGAATGTCCTGTCATAATTATGAAGTTTTTTTCTTTCAGATTTGGCTAAGGGATAACTAGGAATAAAAAGTCACATGGATGAATTTAGCACTTCACGATCATGCAGAAAACCAACCAAAGTGAAATGCGAAGCTGGTTTCTGATTATTAAGATGGCTATTGTTCTGAGTGTTGAAGCACCCGGGTTCAGATAAAATAAAAACTAGCATCCATGAACAAGCCTAATCGGGTCACCCAGTACAGGGGTGAATAGGCACCTTTGTCTTGCTAATGAAGCTAATGAAGTTCAAAATGCACACAACATAGAGTATTTTACCCTCCTTCCCAACCAAGTAGAAGAGAACTAAATGATTTTGCAAATTCATAGCCTTAGCAGGACATACAACAACATCAACGGTCAATACCAAGACTCAACAAGTCAGAAGATAAAATTTCAACTGAACAATGGTCATTTCTACAAAGCCACAAATTCAGAATCTCTCATTCCCCCCAAGAAACTTGCTTATAAGATATAGCTAAAGACTTTTATCTCCATGCAATAATCATTTGAGCTCTAAGTAGATGCAGCTTTACCAGAGCCATAAATATATGCAATGCCATAACAAATAAATAAATAAAATTCTCCCCCAAATAACTAGCACATCCATTACCATTTTCATTTCTAACTAGAAAAATAGAGAGACTGATAGTCATTCACCAACACTTCCTCTAACCAGCATGGAAATTAAAACACTAACTAACTAACTTCTATCCAAGGCGTTTATCAAAACGAAAACGAAAATCAAAATAACAACACAAGAAAAAAGAAAAAAAGTTACAACCTTGTTATTACCCTTAACCTCAATGCATTCAGCCACACCCCTCAACTCCTCTATCTCTCTACCTTCTCCGAAAAGAAGTTAGTAGCAAACATATTTTCAACCAAATACTCCCTATAAGGATGATTCTTCGGAACAAGCTTTTTAAACTGCTCAAACTTCTTTTCTGCTTCATCTTTCTTCCTCAATAAAGTATAAATCATCCCTTGACACAAATACGGCCTAAAATCCCTCGGTTCCTCTTTCACCAACTCCTCATAAACCTTCAACGCATCAAAATACTTCTCCTCCATTACTCTAACTTGCGCAATCAATAACTTAAAATCCCTCAAATCCGAGTTCTTCTTTTCTTTCTTACATTTATTCATTGCACTCTCAATTCTTTTCAACACAACTTCCAACGAACCACCGGATTCCGAATTCGCCATTACAAGGCCATGATAAGCCTCGACCCGAAGTGGGTCTTTTTGCAAAACTGCTTCAAACCCATCTTTAGCAGACTCAAAATCTCCACCGTAAGTGTAAAGTTGCGATTTCAACAATGGCCATTCATCTTCATTTGGTTCCAGCTCGATTAATCGGTCAACAACTTCAATTGCCTCTTGAAGTTTTTTTGATTTGATCCTCACCTCTATGAGAGACCGTAAAGCTTCGACATCACTGGGGTTTTGACCCAGATGATCTTGAAGAGCTCTTTCTTGTTCTTCAAACGAAGCATTTTCTTTTGATGATTCTTTTGTGGGGTCTGCAGTGGATGACGACGCGGCGACCGGGGAGGCGATTGCGGGTTTGGAGTTGAAGCGCGTGAAGAATAATAAGGCGGCGGCGGTGAGAGTGATGGAAGTCGTTTTGATGATGGTGGTGAGGGATTGATTGAATGGGGTGATGCGGGAGCAGGATGAGGCTCTAATTGAGGTGGAGAGTTTGAAGGGTGATGATGAGGGAGGTGGGGTTTTGAAGGAGAGGGAAACGATGGGGTTTGGAAATGATGGACGGTGGGGATTGAGAGAGAGATTAAGGGGTTGTTTAGCAATGGACTCCATTTTCTGTTCTTCTTTCAAGCTAAAACCCTGATGATAAAAGGAGAAGAAAAGGAAGCGAAAGGAAAACCCTGGCCTGGAGAGGAGGGGAAGAAAAGGAATAACGAGATATGCCAGTTTTGAATTTATATTATATGGAGTCTGGACCATTTGGGTTAGTTGCCAACTTTCTTTTGATCGATTTAGGAGCATCAATTATAGTCCCCATGCGTTTATTCATGTGTTCGTGTTTTTTTTTTTAAAAAAAATTATATTTTTAAATTATTTTCTTGGGATGATATTATTAATAAATTTTTAAAAATAAAAACTATTATCTTAATACATTTCTAATAAAAAACCTGTACATACGCTTTGTTGAAAAAAATATTTATTTAATTTTTGAGGGAACACAAGTCAAATTCAAATAAATAGCTAAAGACTAAATCTATAAACATCATGATACCTTTAATTTCAATTGTAATGCTTAAGTTGCATATATATTTTTTTTATTCAATTTTAGAGTATAGCTAAAGTTTCACAGGAAGAGGAGATATAAAAAATAAAAGCAAGAGGGATGCTCTAAAATAAAAATAAAAACCAATAAAAAAGCTTGGTTGAAATAGGGTTTTGTTTTGGCCGTGGGTAATTAGTGATATTAATGTAATTACAAAAATTATAGGCCGGATATATTTAAAAAAATAGATGGCACAACAAGTTTTCGAAAATATATTTTTTTACACAACATAAAAAAATAAAATTATAAGTAAATATTTTAACTAAATATATATTTACAGAATAAAGAAGGGGCTGCGAGGATTCCCCCTATATTGAGGAAAAAGCAGAAATGGATCATAAATAAGAGGACAAAGAGCATAGAGACAAGCCTAGAAATGATCCGGCAAATTCAAATAAAAACAAACCATTACCTTACCATATACAAATCTACACGGGTCGGGTCTTTTTATCGCATTCTAGCCTCTCCAAATACTACAAAAAGAAACCAATGCATATCACTAGCTACATGAAGGAAATGACAATTCAGCTGCTTCTTTCAAAAAAAGCAGGGGCAAATATTTCTTTCCCACCTACAACACTTAATGAATGTGGCTAGTTTATGTAATTAAGCTTATGAATTTAGTATTGCCACTCCATCTTAGATCATATCCCCTTCAATTCATAGTTATTAAACTCGGACCGACCCAGCAAGTTGACCCTGTGGCTGGATGAGTCCGGGTAAGGCAAAAAACCAGAATAAATAAAAACCCAGTTGACTCGTGACCTGAAGACTCCACAAAACTTGGTTGAAACTTGATTTGTTTTTTTTTAAATGTGTTTTTTCTACTAGTTAGAAACCCTTTTTATATATTTATTTTTTAGTTGGTTACTAACTTATTTTTAAGATTCATTATATAAATACTAGAAGAATGTTTTATTTTTAAATGTGAGATTTGAAACCCTTTAGTATATATATTCTATATTTACAAGAAAAAAAATTATTTTTTTTCAATAAACAATAAAAAATCTTTTTGGTTTAAATATTTCAACTTAAAAGAATAACATAATATTTTTTTAATGTGGAAAACAAAATTTTTTAAAATAATCTTTTAAATTTTATTATTTATAATATGTATAGTTTATATTCACATGAATTATTTTTTAATTTTTTATATAAATTATTAAAATTTTAAATATATATATCTTTTAATTTTTTTAGATTGACTCGGGTGAAATCATGTAATATAAAATCTTACTTGTTGACCGGATCAATCCCAGATTCATACGATAACTATGCTTCATTTCTCCCGTCAAATTAATAAATAGCCCGTTCAGCTAAATCTAAAGCAATTTTAAGCTAGAAATACAATAACAAGATATACCTCCGTAGATCTTTCCGTTTCAGGACCTCCCCGTACACAGGAGGCAGCTCCCCGCTACAAGAATTGAAAAGGGAGGAATAAGAAACAAAACAAGGAAAAACAAAAGCCTATTGAGAGTAGGATAGAGCAGCAGTACAAAGATTTAACCTAAAAAGATGAGCATTCTTGGCTGACCACCACCACCACCACCACCACTGTGATCAGTGCAAGCTGGCGTACAGAACATGAGATTTGTTAACAACAGCTGACAGTTAAAGACTATAAAAAACCAAGATTATTACTGTAATTGATAAAAATAACTTCAAATTAATACACAAACATGCCAAGATCAAAAAGAAAACCACGCCTGTAATCATTGATAAATCCAATCACTTTCTCATCATATTCAAAACCTGGGTTCCATACTAGTGAACCATAGCCAAAAACCCAGAAAACCATCTCTGCTTATCTCCTGAGAAAGAACACCATTCATATATTTAAAAATAAACGACAAGGCTAATCCCAAATCGTGACATTATTATAATTTTTTTTAAAAAAAAGAGGTTCAAGAATCAACACAGACAACAGTGATTTTGATCGGCCATATTCTCCAAATTCAAAGAATTACCACAAGAAACACAAACTTTTTTTTGTTTTTTACGGGGTAGGCGAAGAGAGCTAACCTGGCAAGAAGTGGGTTTGATGAGAATGAACTTGCAATTGGAAATAGAAATAGAAATATAAATTTAAGTGTCTTCTTTTGTTTTTTCCTTCTTCATTTCACTTTCGGCAAGAAGGCTAAGGCTGAGAACGGAGTTGATTTGGATTTATTTATGCCTCTACAAACTCATAAAATCAAGTGAAAAATCACGATTTTATATAATTTTGATCCAGTTTATTAATTTATACGTCTGGTTTTATTAATTTTCAAGTTTTTATTTTAAATTTATTTATTAGATACATATTCACTCATAAAATCATATAATT
>Ga0325410_1008453_pt1 | contig 11147 bp, 8 predicted proteins | sample PopdelMetagenome_16_FD_206182 | JGI IMG/M metagenome (GOLD analysis project Ga0325410, IMG submission 206182) | Populus deltoides microbial communities from Bellville, Georgia, United States - Xylem-PdIQD-R3 | ecosystem: Host-associated > Plants > Phyllosphere > Stem > Wood/Secondary xylem...
GGCATAGCAGGATTTGCCGTAGTTATGATCACATATGGAAGCCTGGAAGGCAATAGTTGGCAATCTGGCTGGGTTTTGCACTCCCGCATTTTATATAGCGTGCCGGCCTACAATAATTCAGTTTTTCCCTGAAGTTGCTAGGTCGGGAAGACGGAGCACAGACTACAGTTCAAGACTTGAGGATTCACATGCTTCACGCCAATATACTCGTGAAGCAAAAAGGGTTAAAACTCTGGATTCAAGTCCCAACTTGAGCGTACAACAGTTACCATCTGGGCAACGTACAAAGAATATGGTCCAAACACTGTATAACAGATTTATCTATCGAAGTAGATATCTGTTCTCCTTCAAACCCTCGTCACACTTCCCAGTTATCCCTGTTGAGATGTCCGAAAGAAACGATCTTTCAGGACATGCCATATTCAGCACGGTCTTCAGGCTTCCAAGATTTGGCTTTTCTTGGAGCTCAATTCCCTGGGAATCGGAGATTTGCTGGTGAAAGAACAAAGTCGTGTTAGAACTCAACCAATTTGAGAGAGGCCATTTAAAAGTTGCAAAATGTGAAAGTGAAGACACACGCTACTTACTACCTTTGTCAGCCATAATATGTAAGTTGCGGAATATATTGCCTGTGCTTGAAAATCCTCAAACTCATTATCGGGTATTGTTGAGCAGGAATTTGCGAGATGCAACTCATTATCCATAAAGATACCAATGTCAGCATTTATGCTGGATTTACATACACGGTAGTTAGATGTGTCACCAAGATTAGTTGTGAAATGCCTTATCCAAGAAAAGGCGAGGAAACGACGATGAAGCCACAAAGCCTGAAAAAGATAAAATTATGTATAAGAAGATACAAAGTGAAGTGTGGCTGGAAGTTGACCACTGGTGTTTAGGAACCATTAAGAATTCGCAGAAATTGGATATCTTCGTTTTACTTGAGGGGAGAAAGAAAAGATAAAACATCTACGACAAGTGAATCAATAATGAATTTCTTAAACCTGTGGGGCAACGTTTTGTTAGATGTACCTCTCTTCCTACATAACACTTAATCAATGCTTCATTCCAATCAAGCTCCTCCTGTCATATACCCACAGTATAACAATCAAAATATCAAATAAAACCCGGTTAAAAGTGGAATAAAAACATTTTATGAATTGTTTGCACTAGGATTTTCCTCAAAAGAAGGATTTTGCTTCAATAATGTTATTTTGTTATCCGCATTTTGATAGGTCCCAATCAAAGCTATGGAATTTTAATGGAAAAGATCATTCTCTCAGAGTGAGAACAAACCACAGATATGACGGGCTAATAATGCTTGTTCTCTTTATTCTCATGCATGAGTTATATACAAACCCATTTTGTGACTTCAATACCGAAATTAAAGGACCTACAAAGCCTAATGCTTATCCATGCAACACACTAACAGAAAGCTAATTAACTCTCTAACAAAGCCTAATGCTTATCCACTAACAGAAGCTAATCATCAAGCATACAAGAAATCTTAGCCTTCCCCACGTTAGAAAGCTAATCCTGATAATTGGGGTTTTGTTTCCTTGATCTCCACGGCACTATCTTCTTAACACATGTCCAATAAAAGAAACAGAGCTTGTCTCCAACATCTTGACCCATTTTTTTGCGTAAGACTACAACAATGCAGTCAAATCACCAAGAAAATCAAAGGAAAGTGCTAGGTTTATTTGAGGCAAATGTAATCCAACATAAAAAGAAAAGGTTATAATATTCCCATTCCCATATTCATAAAACTCAGAAGAGTTGCTGATGAGCTGATGTACTTGGAAAGGTACCAAGAATTAGCTACATATGATCATAAGTGCACTAGAAACACAGAAACAGAGCAGACAAGCCTTCATAAAATGAGCAGTGATTGATGAACAGCGTGCAGAAACGTTATACCTGCCAGATTCGATAAATTTCATCATTTCCATCAGATGTTCCATCTTCTAGTTTATGGCAGTGATCCTCCCTGATCCTGAGCATCAGCCGCTGCATTTAATGAAAACTCATCAATAAATTTCTACATTGTTTTTTTTTTCAAAGAGGCATTGGATTTCATTAGAAGGGCCCCCCCAAAAAATCCATCAATAAATTTCTACATTGTTTTTTTTTTCAAATAGGCATTGGATTTCATTAGAAGAGCTATGATAGTCCCCCCCTAAAAAAAATGTTTTATTGCTTTTTCAGGGGTTTATCTTTCTTTTGAACTCTTCAATATCAGGCTCAAAAGTTTGAAGAGGAAAACTCACAGTGCGATAATGAAAGCAAGAATTATCAGCAACATGTAATCCAGCCCAGTTTCTGGATTTCTTCAACTCATGCAGCACCTGCAGGCAAAGTGGATTCATATATAATTCAAAAAAACCACGTACAACAACTAAAAATTTATAGTTTACAAATCTAACAAAAACAACTCAGCAGGAAACCATTCAAAACCAGGAAAAAGAGCCAACATAGCTTACTCTAGTGATAATCTAAGCTATGAAGGCTAGCATACAGTATTACAATGCACATTTAAGGGGGCAAGGTTGGCCCGAAAATGTTTTGCTACAGCTACATTCTAAAGCATTGATACAAAGCAAACACTTAGTGACCTGTTCTGTTGTCATGTATGAAACTAACCAGCAACGATGATTCCATGCACGATAATTCATTTTTGATCTCTGCAAAACAAGTGGGCAGGAAATCATATTAAGACCACACCTCACTGGTGCATTCCTCATCACATAGTTTATGGGATGTCTCATCAACTGTTATGTGCCAAAAATCATTAGTTTGACCACAATTTTACAGGAAACCCAATCAAGAGCCGTTATAGGAAGATTATTTCTGATGTCTCTGGGAAGGGTTAGAAGAAACAAACTAAAATGCAACAGAAAAGAATATAATAGTTTCTACTATTAAATATCATATAAACCTTCATCTATTAATAATATCAACATCCTGAACTGAATTTAAACCTCAGCTATTTTCTCCACTAGCTCAGATTCTTTCCCTACAATATCTTGCATAGTTGAACATTTTCCAGCAATCATCTTGATCACCCACCGCCTGCCAATTTATTTATACATCCATAAGAGTTGGGTTTTATGCTTGAAAAGAATTATGCCTAAATACACGTGACGGTGAAACAGTTGATAACTGTTGAATTACATATAGAGCTTGGTGGAAAATCAAAAACACAAAATAAAAAGTATCATCATATTAAAAACGAAAAAGAATAGCTTATATATGTTACCTGTGGCACCATGCCTTTTCACTTTTGGGAGAGTATGAAAGGACTAGGGCCGACAAGAAAAGTTCATCCAAAAATATCAACATATGCTGCTTCTTTGACACAATTAACTTCCTGCATGACAAATACGAGGAACAAACATCATGGTCATGGGTTCATGGTAAGAATAAGCAAGAATGAAAATAATTAAATGAATGGAGATACAGATGCACACACAAACATATCAATATAAACTTGAGCAGAAAGCTGGAAATACCTGAAATTCCATGCAGTCCCAAAGTCACAGCTTAACAATAAAAGCGCCTTGCTGTGCTTCATGACCTCACTTTCAAGATTACCCTCATCCCAAGATGCATCAGATAGATTCTCATGCCTCTTATATTGGCTAATTGCATGCATAAACACATCTTTGACCGCCTTATACAAAGGAAGGAGAACATCTGTTGAAATTGCAAGCTTATGATCCCTGCTCCAAAAATTTGCATCTTCATGTTCCAAGGAGCTGCTCGCTTCTTTATTTAATGTGACAAATTGGGATGGGTGAATAAATCCTACTTCATCACTATATTCAAGAATATCAACAACGTAAAAATGCATATTCATAGTGTGAAAAGGCAAGAAATAATCAAACGTTTATGGACATGTGTTTGTAAAATTCTTACATGAGAGGATCAGACTCCAGAATGAGCTCAAATTCATTCAAAAGACTCAAACTGTTTCCTTTCAAAATCATAGATTCTTTTCTCATCTCTGCTGAGTTGACAGGAAACTGCCATAAAGTAGCAGAATGGCAATTACAAATAGATGGGTATATTGATATACATTTTGTGAACTGAAGTCACTAGGTCACAGGTACAACAAGGAAATAAAAAGAAAAATCAAAGAGAAAAAATTGAAGACAACTGTTTCGAAAATAGGGAAAAAAAAATTAGTCAAAAGCCCAATAACAGTAAAACAGCTCCATGTTCAAGAAAAAAAAGAGACTTCTCTATTTATACAACTACCTAGACATGTGGAGGAAATTGACTGAGGATATAAACCTGGTTTTAGGGGCTTAGCAAAGTGGTCATGACATTCAGAACTCAGTCCATCCCAGAGCTTCAAACAAACATGCATGAGCAAAATCCTAAAGCTAGACTTATTTGATGATTAACATGACAGCCAAGCATTCCAGCAAAAAAATTTAGTTTCCAAAAAAAAAAGAAAGAAAAGATCGCAGACCTTAGTCAGTTGTTCCCTGCGGATTTACAGGGGACTAGCAAAACCCATGCCTCTAAAAAAAAGGTGCTTATCACCCATTGATTACGCAAGATTAATCAAAACTTGGTTTCAACCTCCATACAGGGCTCAGCAGGTATTATAAGCATTCCAATCAATCCAAATCCACAGAGACAAACCCAGCAAAACATGAATATACCACCAAACTTTTATATCAAAGTACATGAAATGCAAGCTCAAGAACTAAGCAAAGCAGGGTAGGAATTATAACTTCAAGGAGAAAACTCAAGACAAACAGCCCCTATAGGGTATAGACTCCTTGCCTTTCTCTTTATTTATTTCACCCTTTTCTCAGCTCACAATGGCAGCTCCCCACACTAAACAAAAAGAAAAAAACCAGGCCTTTGAATTGCAATCTTTTCCACCAAGAGAACCACCAGGAAGCCCTCAGGGAAAACGAATCCCCAATATTTTCAAAACCAGAGAGCTCCCACCGAAAACTAAAGTCAAAACCCCTATTTATACCAAAAACAAGGAAACCCTAATCCTCTCTCCTCTGGCCCGTTAACTCAATCTCAACCCTTCAAATTACTAGCATTTTGCCCTAGGAATCAATAATTGTATACTAAAATTATCAAATGTCTCTCATCAATAACAAATCAATATCATTTTAAAGCAACCGTGACAATGGAATAAGATACCATCTATGGATTCCATAAAATAAAACAGCTTTCATAGTCCATGGTGATCATAGATATTTACTTCAAATCTTTATTAAAATCATAGGCCTCTTCCAAGTTTTGAGCTTTCACGTGAAACAAAAGGAACCCACATGGAAAAGAACTGAACTTTGCAAGTGGAAATAACAGTACCTGTAACTGTAGCAGAGATGATTCCTTCTATTTCTTACGCTTCACTTGTTTTGAGAAATAAAAGGCGCTTCCATCTCTAGTAGCAAAAAAGAAAATCTTGAAACTTACTATCTGGTCCCTGTTGTTATATGACATATGGAAAAAGACCCTTTTTTTCAATAGAAAAAATATAGACACGCGTCAGGAGCTGTTGCGAGTGTTTTTAGCCTGCCTCCTTCTCTTAACCATGAATTTTTTATTCTTTTTTTTTGAAATCTTTTAGCCATGAATTGACAGAAAAGAAAAGGAGAGAGAGAGTTTCTTGATTTTTTGTCATCATCATCAAAAGGGATCTTTTATGGTGATTGTCCAAAAACAAAACTCTACTCTACAGAGCTCTCAATCTCTTTTTCACCTATGAGTTTTGCCCATTGCTTTTTTTTCTTTAAATTCGAAGCATGCTAGCTTTTCTTTCCAATCAAATGTTTTTGATTTCATGATCTTAGACATTGATGATTATATATGTTTCTTTCTTCTTCCTTTTTCAGTAAATTGTTCTACATTGATTGATACATGCTAAATATTTCTTCTTTTCTTTTGGATTTATTTTATTGATTGTTTTCCAAAGTTTTGGCATTCAGAAAATTTTTGGCTTGTAGAGCATTTCAATTGGTTTCATAAATTATGGATCATATTGTTGGGGGAAAATTCAAAGTGGGTAGAAAGATCGGTGGAGGATCTTTCGGGGAGATTTTTCTTGGTCAGTTCTTCTTATTCTTCTTCTTCTCATTATATTATGTAATTGCAATTTTGTTTTGAAAGAAACTAATGAATATCGCTTATGGCTTTAATTTGTACAGGGATTGATGTGCAGAATGGAGAGGAAGTTGGCATAAAGCTGGTATTTGAATAACGTTCATTTTTTGTTTGAAATTTTACCTTATTTTAATCTTCTTTATTGGAATTTAATGTATTGGGCGTTGACTGCTAAAGAGGGGTATGCAATGTAAGAAATTAAGGACTGATGATTCTCTCTGATCAATGCCTCTTGAATGGCCATGAGATGTGCAATGTGCCTTGAATTGGAATATTTTTCCTTTTTCTTTTTCTGAAAGAGTATGCTTGGTTCAGTTTGATTTGAGTTTATTTTGGTAGTGCCATTACTACTTGAATGCAAGAATTATGTAAAAGAAAAAAATGCATACAAACGCAAGAATTCTTGCATGGAAGGTGATGTAGCTGCATAAGTTCTTGCTATGGCATGAACAAACTTTTGAACTGTGACATGCATTAATTTGGTAGAGAATTTCAGCCAGTCCTAACCTTTATAAGATTCTTCTTTACCGTCGTCAAGAAGGCATTGTTTTTTAAAGGAAAAATTAAGTCACGTAATTGTATTGATGAAGTGTATGTAATTGAATATCAAGAAAACAAATTGAGATCCATCTATTGATTTATCTTAAGTTTTATCTAAGAACACATTTTTCTTTCTCAAGCTCTCAGCATATATTTCCTTTTTCCTGTTAATTTTAAGGAACCTGTAAGGAGCAAGCACCCTCAGCTTCACTATGAGTCTAAAATTTACATGCTTCTTCAAGGAGGAAGTAAGTCCTCACTGTCTTTCCTTCTTGTTATTCTTAATGTGGTACAATAAGCTATAATAAAGTGATAGATGTCATTTTTGCACTATAATTGAATGATTATCTCATTTATTTTTTATGCAGTGGGAATTCCTCAACTCAAGTGGTTTGGTGTTGACGGTGAGTACAGCATCATGGTTATTGACCTTCTTGGGCCAAGTCTTGAAGACTTATTCAACTACTGCAATCGGAAGCTTTCTCTGAAAACAGTGTTGATGCTTGCAGATCAATTGGTATGTGTCTACTTCTCTTGGAGGAAGTTATTTCCCTTGGCTCAATGAGCTTCCTCTTTGATTAGATCATTAATTTTCTTAGTTGTTTATTTTAGATTAACAGGGTTGAATATATGCACTCAAGGGGCTTTCTTCACCGTGACATAAAGCCTGATAACTTTCTTATGGGTTTGGGACGTAAAGCCAATCAGGTATGTTAATATGCTGCAGTTCATGTGACTTTATCTTCAGTTGCAATTTCAAATTTTAAAATTCTGGAGTGGATCTTGGTTCAGTTAAAAACATTAGAGAGTCTTATTTAAACCATAGTTTTGTAATTTAAATATCTTAGTGGGATGTTGTCAACTATGGAATTTACCTCTTTGCAATTTTCCAAGACTTTTTTTTTTCATTCTTTTTTTTTTCAAACTTCATTATTGTGATGCATTTGCATGCTTAGGATATTAGATATAACAGTAAAATAACAAAAAAATTGTAGTTGTAATCGAGAGATATCTATTATGAATATCCTAACTAAATGATAAATATTTTCACTTACTGTTGGGCATAGTGAAGCCATAATAATATGGTGCTACTATTAAAATAAATATAAATTAGTTGATGAGATTGTTAAAATATAATTAAATACCCTTAGATATTTGGTATTTCTCAAATTGATTTGTCTTTATTTTCTGAAGAGAATTATGAAGTCCAATTGGAATTTGGTTCCCTAGCGGAAGTCCTGATTTTATTGAGAGTGAGAACATCTTCTTTACTTATTTCTGCAGTTGGTGGTTATTTCATTGTTAGTAATTATGCCAGGTTTATATTATTGATTATGGCCTTGCAAAGAAGTATAGGGATTCTCAAACTCATAAGCACATACCATACAGGTACTTCCAGTTACTATGCTTTTCCTTTACATTGTGTTCCCTCTCTTTTGTAGAGAAATTTTATAGTACTCCAAAAGTAATCAATAGTTACTCCATGGGTCCATCTTGAGGAGAGAAACAAATACAAAGATGAAAGCAAAAGGAGCATACGAGCCTACTAAAAGACCAAAAGTATTAAAGAATATTTTCACTTGGGCTAAAAAATAATATTTTTAAATCTCTCTTTCTCCTTTAGAGTAACTATTTATAGTCATTCCTTGAGTATCTATTGTATTGTGTAGTGTATTTGTCCCCCCCCCACCCCACCCCAATCAATCTTATTTATCTATTTATTGAATTTGTGCATACAACATACTATTCAAAAGGTAGAGGGATAGGCTGGTTACTCGTTTGGAAAGTGCTTAAGTGAAAATTTTGGTGAGCATTCAGATAAACTGATTGGATTGGATGTTACCATCTCTATCAAACTCTGCTCAAAATTAGTTGTACTGGGATTGATTTTTCTTATATTTAATTTTACTTTGGTGCATAACTAATTCTTGCTTTAATTAATACAACACATCAATTCAATGACAAACAGAAATCATTAGGGTTTTCATTTTCTTTTTTTCAATGTTGAAATGATTTACCAAAATACTGGTTTGCATTCCCATGCAAACCACCATTGGGCATTATTACTAGACTTGTAATATATTGCTATAAAATTGTGAATTTGTTGTATCTTCTCAGGGAAAATAAAAATCTTACCGGCACAGCTCGATATGCTAGTGTTAACACTCACCTTGGAGTTGGTAAGTAAAGTCTTATATCAATTGTTGATTTTATTACTTGGCAGAGTTTTAGATTAATTTATGCATCTAATTATTGTGTTGCTTGGTTAACAGAACAAAGTAGAAGAGATGATTTGGAATCTCTCGGTTATGTGCTTATGTATTTCCTCAGGGGAAGGTTGAACATATAATAAATGTTATGTTAGTCCTATTTAATTTTTGCTTTTAGAGTCTTTCGTAGGATCAAATACAAGTTGTTGATTTGCATCATATTCTAAGTTTCATGAACTGTTGGCATCAGCCTTCCGTGGCAGGGTCTTAAAGCAGGGACAAAAAAGCAGAAGTATGATAAAATCAGTGAAAAGAAGACCTTAACTCCTATAGAGGTAATACTGCGTTTTGACATGACACCTTCTTCTACTAAAGCATACCATTTCATGTTATGTTTGTTTTATTTTAATATGGAAGAATGTGTTAATTGATCTCTTAAACCCTGCTTTCTTTTCTTTTCTTTTCTCTTGCCAATGTTTATCTTGTCGCAAAAATAAAAATAAAAAAGACAGAATTGCTTAAAGTTCCAATAATCTTTTGACAGGTTCTTTGCAAATCATATCCATCAGAGTTCATATCATACTTTCATTATTGTCGATCATTACGATTTGAAGACAAACCGGATTATTCATATTTGAAGAGGCTTTTTCGTGACTTATTTCTCAGAGAAGGTAAAACATGGAGATTGTATTTATTAATTTAGTTTATCTTCCCTTAATATAGCATGGGCAAGGAATGCTTTGATTGACAAGTCATTTCCTATATTTTCTTGTCTCTTCCTGTTGGTAATGACTGCTACCCCTCGCATTCGAGAGTGTGACTCCAGTGGCCTTCATCATTAGAATAACAGATTTTGTGCAGGCTATAAAAGTAGTTTGGCCTTGCCTGGTTCCTGAGCAATGCAAATCCTGACATGGATTATTTGTGCAGGCTATCAATTTGATTATATATATGACTGGACAATACTGAAGTATCCTCAAATTGGTTCCAATTCTAGACAAAAGGTTAATGTTCGTCACTTTTATAGTGTTGACTTTTTCTTTGTTTGATATTTATAATATATTTTGTATGTTTCAGCAGCCTAGTGCAAAGGCAGGATCAAAACTTCGACCATCTACTGAAAAAACAGAAAAGGCTCCAGGTGTGTTCCTTGTCGAGTTAGGAAGGTATAGAGAGGAATGTTAAGCTAGTTTTGTTTATAAAAACTTATGTGCATGACTGTGTTGAAATAAAAACATGATTTCTTAATTACATGATAAACTTGCGATTATTAGCTAGATTAAAATTTATAGTGATTAGCATTGAGGCTTTGTTCCTTAAATTAGACTTCTTCAACTTCCTTTTTGCGGAATATGAAATGACTTTTTTGCTTCTATTTACTTGTTTTAACTAGTGGGAAAAGAGATGCATGATAGATATTTGGGTGTGGTTGAAGTGTTGGGTAGAAGAAGTGCTTCCAATGTTAATGTTGATCGCTCGAAGCACAGGCCATCGGAGAATGTTTCACCATCAAAGGAAGTGGTAAGTAATGGCATCCAGAAAATGCTACACTTAATACCTTTTCCTAACGTGTAACATTACCACTTTGAGGAGGTAGATACAAAAACTCTAGAATTCCTGGTTGGTGATGTTAAATTCTGCTATAAATATGTTTTCATCTTCTCCAGCGATCTGATTTGGATAGAGGCCGCACTTCTTTCTCTCACAATGGAAGTATGTCAAGAAAGGCTGTTGCTTCAAGCAGCAGAATAGGCACTGCTGTTTCAGCTAATGAGAGTAGATCAAGTTGGCTGTTTTCGAATACTAATCGCCTGCCTACCACCCAAAAAAACCGTTCTGGAGTTGAGTCCAAAATGGCATCAGTTTCTCATGGAACCCCTACAAAAGGCACCCGTGAGGGCCATCTTCGAAGCTTTGAGAATCTTTCCATTGGCACACAGAAGAGGAAGCAATGAACATTATTACATTACTTTTAGTAAAAGATGGTGCTTTTTATTTATGATGAGACAATACATGTGTTCTTGTTTCATTGCATGTAACGCATATTTATTCAAGCTTTTTCGTTTTGATAAAATTATGATGCATTTTGCCTTTCTAAGAAATCTGCATGTGCAACACCCGGGTGTCGTACATCTTGTTTCGACGTAGTTCTGTGAAGCAACCAAGAAGAAAATAATAAGTTCTCAGATGATTGGACATTCCAAATCTTACTCTTTGTTCTCGTTTTTCAAGAATTTGTCCTCTACGTTTTTGGAT
>Ga0325410_1008458_pt1 | contig 11143 bp, 4 predicted proteins | sample PopdelMetagenome_16_FD_206182 | JGI IMG/M metagenome (GOLD analysis project Ga0325410, IMG submission 206182) | Populus deltoides microbial communities from Bellville, Georgia, United States - Xylem-PdIQD-R3 | ecosystem: Host-associated > Plants > Phyllosphere > Stem > Wood/Secondary xylem...
TCACACACCACCACCACTTACGGTGAGTGGAATAACGTGTTGTCACCGGTGAAGACAAGAAATAGGTGGATCGAGGATTGCTTCTTCTTCTTCTTCTTCTTCTTCTTATGTTGGCAGTGATTTTTTGCTTGTTACCTGCAAACAAAAGAAATCTCAAACATGCACAATCAGTTTATTTCTCAAACATGTACAGAGAAATCTATAGTATTCTTTTGGGCTCTCTAATGGTTGCTGCATCACTCAACGATGCGTGAGGAGGTGCTGGAGGTAGTAACCAATTGGTCTAGTGTGGTGATGATCGTGCTTGTCGCACGTGTGCAGTGTCGAGGTGATTGTCTATTTTATAGTGTTAAGTATCGGGAAATAAGAGAGACAACGAATTCTTGTCTTTTATTCGTGGAAAGAGGAATGGAAGTCACCACCTAGTATTTTGATGACTATGAACCCTAACTGGTCTTAGATATCGAGCACGGGAACTGGTTGTGTAAAAGAAAGGTATTAGCATATCAAATACACCCTACCTAAGATAAACTACATTATTTAATTGTCTGATAAAAACGAAGGTGTTATTGTGTTTTCTAATTGTTGGCATGTCTAAAGTTTAAGGTAAGTCATCGGTAAGGAGATTTTTATCTTATAATACAAAAGCCTAACCGTTCTAATATCTATAAAAGAATTACTTTTTTAGTATCTGGAATACATTTTACGTTTAAATTTGTAATCCCATAAACTAAAAGAAAACAAAATATTTTTGGTATTTTTTAAATATTGGTCTCGTTAAATTTCAAGGCTTTAATAAACTGGTTATTAAAGTCAAAATGCATGCTAACACATGTTTGTTTGAATTTTTTTGTTGTATGAAAATACAATGTGATTTTTTTTATCTTCAAGAGACTTGGTCGTATGCATAAAAATAATTTTTTTTTGTTTTTTCTGTGTAATTGTTGATTAATTTCACAAGTGCAGGAATCATAAGAATTAATAAAATAATGAGTAAAGTATCGTCCCACGAGGATTTGTAAAATTTACTACTAATTACCATAGTCTTTTAAATTATGATCTATTTGAGGAATCGAATGAGATAGTTTACGAAACAAAAATTAATGATTAAAGACAAACAATCAATTGATTAAATTTTATTAAATTCAATTCTATTGGTTTAGGATTTTTGACTTACCGTAACTATTCCTATGTGAACTTTCTCAATTGAATTAATTACTCCTAGTATTGATAATCAGGTTTTTCTAATTTAAACATTAATCTCTCTCGAGTATCAATGAATTATTTCGACAAGCAAACTTCATATACTCTACGAAATTTCTGAACTTGTCTAAATTTATTAAATATTGCAAAACCTTTAATGATTACAAAAGTTCCTAGGATATCTCTATCCTATAGATTTCTTAAGGTATTTCAAACAATGACCAAAACAATTATCACTTCTCTCTCTCAAATTGAATTTCAAATCATGCAGATGTTAGTCAAACATACACAAGCATTAAGTATAGAATGAAATACTCAACAACTAATGTAGTAATTCAATCAAAGAAATCGTTCACATATTCATAGTAAGGTTATATAAAAAATCACAGAATAAAAGTCTACTCCATAGTTAAATTAAAGAGAAACAAACTTGATACGATGACCATCACTCAAAAGTAGAGAATGGCAGTAGAATAGCTAGGTGTCTTCCAATCTTCTCTGATTTTCAACCCCCCTGTTTTTCACTCCCCTTTTGTGCCGCCTCCTCTCTTCTTTTTAGTGTCTTCGTCTAACCTCTCTCTATGTCTCTTCCTCACCCTAGTTGATCTCTCTTTTTCTCTTTTATATTTTGGCCTTTTTACCCCTAGATGGAAAGAAGAAAGTTTGCTTCTATGTTTTGTATTCCTTCCTATCCAGATATTGCGAGCCGAATTTGAAGCAGAAAACGTGCGAATTCAAAGATCTCTATTTCTGGAGAAATTCTAGAAAATTGAATCTTATTTCCAACAACATTGATATTGCAGTTTTTGGACCTCTAAGACTCGAGATATGGGCCATAACCCATGACAGCCTTTGAAGTGTAGGAAGTTCGGGTTTGATTCAATCTCTGTTATTCGACTCGCTCTTTGGGCTTCAAAACAGCAAAACTGAGTTCTATGTCCTTCATATGTTTTGTAGATCTTCTTCTCAGATATTTGAAAATGGTGATGAATGTCTGGAACTGAGTTGTATAACTTCCTTTACAGCCCAAATCAATCAATGTTCGGTTTTACTGTCGGATTCTACCTATTCAGTAATCTAGTATCTGAAAACATATTAATTTCCCACGAGGTCAATAGTTCAAAAAGAGATCCAAAATTCTATTTAACTTGTGCACCACCACCAAAATATTTCAAAATCAAGCATGAATAGTGGAAAATATACATGCTAAAAATTCCCTTATCAGTAATTTTTTTGTAATGTTTCGGTGAAAACCGGGTATTTTAATACCGAATTTGTATCTTTACATTATAAAATACAAACCAATATTAAGAAAAATTAATTAGAAAAATACGGGGGGAAATTATAAATTTTTGAAAGGATTTTTTAGATTTTTTTGGATTTTTTTTACTGGACCCGACGTGACCCAATTATTTTGACTTGGGCTGGATCAAATAGTGGCTCTCCACTGTTCACATGCTACATGAACAGTGGAGAGTGAATTATAATTCACTCTCCACTATTCATTAGCATAAAAGTGGAGCGTGGAAGGGGTGAAGCAACAGAAAAAGGGGAAGAAGAAGAACAAGAGGGCCTGACCTCACGGTGTGGTGCTCTCGTTCATGGTGGCGGTGTTATGGCAGCAGGCAGCGGTTCCTCCTCTTTTCTCTTCTATTTCTGCGTTACTTCTTCTTTTTGTTTATGTTCCCTCGCTTCTCTGTTTCTTCTTCTATTTTTTTTATAGTGGTGGTGCTATTGTCGATGGTGGATCAATGCAGTTCTTATGGCAGCGACGAGGAAGTTAGACGGTGATGCCTTTTTTCCCTTCTTGTTCCTTCCTTCTTTCTGTTTCCTCCCTTTCCCTTCTCCTTTCCTTTCCTTTTCTTTCTCTGTCCTTTTCTTTCTTTGTGACACAACCAAAGAGTTGATGTCTTCTCCCAAGTGTAGGAGTGTCAAAGTAATAAATAACCCGGCAAGATCGGGGTCGAACACAAGGAGGTTAACTATATAAACTACAAATAAAGAAATAGATAATAACAGAAAAGGAGTTGAAAAGAGCTTTGAGATGTGATATTGATATAATGATTAAACAAGGATAAAATAATTGTCAATGTTAGAGGATCCACAAATGGTATTTCAAACAAGTATAGTATAAACTCTTTTTATTACTCAACTGGAAACCACACACAAAGGAGGTTCCAATCGGATTATAAATTGTTAACATAATTACATTAGTTATCTTATTTGAATAATGCTAATACTTGTAAATGTTGTTAGGTATTCATGATTATAACTTATGTTAACAACAAATCAAATTCTTTTCATAGCATAGGTGTTGGTTATACCATACGGTTGGGCTATGAAAGTGCCAAGTATTTGTTGTGCCAAGGGTGATACAACATAAATCTAGATTAAACGTTTAACAAGCAAAGTATTAAAAGTGAACAAGATGACAAATACAAAACATGTTAGTATCAAACATTAAAGTCCATGTTGAGTTTATACTATACTTATTCTTACACTATTAGTGTAACCTTTTCACCTTGACATAATAAACTTAGCTAAACATAATGAAAGAGAGAAACATAAATAAACATGATAAGAATATAAATAAGATATAAGTTAATTAAGTAAAGGAAAGGAAATGAAAAGCATAACAAGAAATTAATATAAACAAAACTCAAGCATTACAAAAATATAAAGAGAGAGAGTAAGAACATGATCTTGATCTGAAAACCAAGATGCCTAAATGCATGGCAAATGCTTCCTTTTATAGGCCAAAATTTGGAAGTATTGATTTGATGACTAATTATTAAGTGGGTGGCCACATCTTGACTTGGTGACAATCCTTATCTTCTTATCTAAACAAAACATCATTGCTAACATCAGAATTTGAATAGATAGTCTTCATGAAAGTTATAAAAAATTATCTCAGCTTTCCAAAAAAGAAAAGAATCGGTGTATTTGGACTTCTAGAACTCGAGATATGGGTTGAACACTGAATAGTGTCTGGGCTGCAGGACATATTCCGACTTCTCTGTTAGCGCTACAATTTGAACCTAATGTCATTTGAATCTTGGACTTTTCATGAAAGTTTTAGGCTCATGTCTTAGCTTTTCATACATATAAACTAGACTAAATCCAAGTTCTACAGCTCCTGTTATGATCCAATAACCGAATGGTGTTCCAGTTTGGACTGAACCAGCATCTCTTTTCTAAGCTTAGCCATCTGTTTGTCTTTTCAATTTCAATAGTTAAACTCATTAATCAATCTTTTCATTTATGTGATAGGCCTGCATTTAAGATGAACATTTATTATAAATTAAAGGTATCTTATATTATCAGACATGTTATTATAAAACATGCTCTAGTTAAGGAGTTATTGATACTTCAAGTGCAAAATGATGATATAAAACCTTGATAAAAATACACTTTTAAATACTAATCACCCCCCCAACCAGCTTATTACTAGTCCCTAGTTATCAAAGCATTAAAATAGAAAAACAATTTGCAAGTTCCACAAAGCAAGACATTCATCATTCAACTTCTATTAATCTATCCAAATAAACAAACTCTCATTAAATTTATATATCTGCTTCATACTTCTTAAACAAAATATTAATAAACTTTCCTTTTGTGCTCAATATATCAACATATAGTTATGGGGCTTTACTTGGAAGAAAACAAAATTTTGTTCTAATGTTTAAGGTTAACTTCCTTGGGTTGGGATTATTATCTTCTTTTTTTTTCTTTTTTTTAATATATATGCATATAACTTAAAACACAATGCATCTTTAACCCATGTAATGAGCTTTAGACTAATGACTCCCAGACCAGTTGGTTTTAAGGCATTAGGTGTTGAGACACCCCTACGAGCTTAGTAACTTGGATTGCAGATACTGATACGTAGATAGTGCAATGTTTGATTCCCTTAAGCTTTTCTCCTTAACCCATGTAACAAGCTTTGGGTCAATAGCTCCCAAGTGAGTTGACTTTTGGGTATAAGGTGTTAAAACACCCCTTCGGGCTTAATTGCTTAGGTTAGGAAGGCTACGAAACCAAACTTATTTATGTTTTTATTATCATCAATATTATTATTATTTTTTTTTGCAAATTATATACTATCCCTTTCCCTTAGTTGTTACCTTTAACAAAAGAACATAAATAATGTAATAATCAAATGTGCAATCCACAATCATATGTTAAAGTGTGTGTGTGAAAATGAAGGTTTAAGAATACTTGTTAAATGAGTATATGAGCAGAATCAAGTGATAACAATGCGAGAGTTTGTAAACCTGAATATTTCAAGAGAAGTATATGATAGACCTTGTTATGAATATTGCAAATAACCATTGGAAAATGTTTACTAAGATGCTTCTCAAGAGTCAATAAAATTCTCCCTTACTCTGCCATCCTAGTAATAATAGTTTTGTTAAATGGTTTTATTAAAAACAAAAGCAGTTAGTTGGTTAGTTAGTTTTTTTTTGTCAACCACTACCCTCTCCCCCTAACCAAAATGAGACATTGTCCTCAATATCATAAGGTAGAAAGATAGAGTATAGAAGACATCACGTGAAACAACGAACACTGACAAACCTGAAACATACTTAAACAAATATAAGAAATAACCAAAAGACACAAGGTTTCACAAACGAAGGCTCAAATCCAATCTAACCTTTTTACGGCTTTCCTTAGTTGACCAATTTATGTGACTCATGAAGGGATCAATTACAGGGATGAAATATTGTAGTTGGTCAATCAATTGTTCAGCAGTAGCAGCAGAGATTATGATTTGTTGTGCCGAAGATGATAGAAATTGTTGTTCCACAGCTTGATCAAGAAAAGACAACAAATTATCATAAAAACCATTAACATTTAATAAACCTATAGGTTTATGGTGAATGTGCAGTTAGGCCCCAGGGGAAATATGAACAATCTCTTCCAATGTGCCCAGACCACCTGGTAAGGCAATGAAGGCATCGTCATGGTTAAACATTGTATTCATTCGATCAGACATTGTGGAGATCTATAGTTCCTCTCCAATTGTTTTTCCAATGGTGTCCTCTTTTGCTAAAGCTTTGGGTACGACCTCCAAAACTTGACTGCCTCCTAAAAATGCAGCTATTGACACACCCCCCCATTAACCCAAGGCTGCCTCCCCCATACACTAAATGAATCTTTATCTCAGGTAGTACCTGACCAAGTTGATTTGTTGATTCTAAAAACTCCTTTTCCTTCCTAGGATTGAATCCACCGAAAACACAAATATTTCTTATGTGATGACTTGAGGGACCTGCCATTTCTACACACTTCTATATTTGTTGAATGTATGGGTTAAGTAGAAATGAAGGGAAAGAAAAGAAGATTTTATAGATGAGAAATTGAAAATGCAATCATACCACCTATATATAGGCCAGCTGGAGTCTCTCTCTCTCTCTCTCTCTCTTTATTTTTGATCAAAACATGTGTATGGCTCACATCTTAAAAGATCCGTATCAACATTTTCGGTGCCTTTCTTGTCCTTGATTTCTTTTTGAGAATAAATCATTTGCAAATATACATATTCGTCAAACTCTAGTTTACTCACGGTGGATTCAAATTGATCATAAACTAAATTTTCAATAACATCTACTTCCTGTGAATCATTATCATCTCCAGGTTGCTTGCAAATGTTGAAAATATTCATCTCCAATGTCATGTTTCCAAATGATAACTTCATCAGTCCATTTCTATAATTAATCAATGCATTAGAAGTTGCAAGAAACGAAAGTCCTAAAATAACAGGAAATGAATTACATGCTTCAACAGGTTGTGTATCCAAGACAATAAAATCCACAGGGTAAATGAATTTATCAACTTGTACTAACACATCTTCAACTATTCCTCTAGGAACTTTTACAAATCTATCAGCAAGTAAAAGAGTTACAGAAGTTGGTTTTAACTCACCTAGATTAAGACTGTGAAAAAATAAATATGGAAGTAAATTCACACTAGCTCCAAGATCAAGTAAAGCTTTTTCAATTTTATGTTCTCCAATATAGCATGAAATTGTAGAACAACCAGGGTCTTTATATTTCAAAGCATTATTTTTTTGAAGAATGACACCTACTTGTTCGGCTAAAAAAGCTTTCTTTTTCACATTCAGTTTTCTCTTCACGGTGCACAAGTATTTTAAAATTTTAGCATAAGAAGGTACATGTTTAATAGTATCCAACAAAGGTGTATTGATCCTTACTTGTTTGAAAGTTTCAAAGATTTTAGAGTTGTGATTGACTTTTCTTTGTGTGGTCATGGCATGAGGAAATGGAAGTGTTGGCGGGGAATCAGTCTTTTCTTTGCAATGTTCAGATTCAAGCCTTTCCTTACCCTCATAGATTGACTCATCATCTTTCTAACAAGGTTCAAGAGTGGGTTTTTCAATAAACTTCCCACTGTGAAGAGTGATGACTGATTTGACTTGATCCATGTGTTGGCTTCCGGAACTACTTGCATTTGTATTGTATTGCCCCTTGGGATTTTGCTGTGGTTGAGATGAAAACTTACATTTCTCTTGAAAACTGAGAGCATATGTGAACTTTGCAAGAGTATCTTTAAAATCTGTCATGCTTTGAGCAATTTGAGTGTTGATTGTCTCTTTTTTTTTAATGAATGCATGCAATGTTTCCTCAAGATTTCTTCTAAGAGGTGGAGCATAAGGAGGTGCATATCCATGAGAATTTTTGAAATTATGGTGTGCTTGAAATGGTGGCTGTGAAGTTTTTGCATGACTCTTCCAACAGAAATTTGGGTGATTTCTCCAATCAAGGTTATACATTTGTGAGTATATGTTATGATTAGGCCTTTGGAAACTGTTTAAAGCATAGGCTTGTTCATGGAGGCATTCCCTAAAAGAAGGCAAAGTTGGACAATCATTTGTTGAATGTTCATTGGTTTCACACATTTGACATATAATTTCTTGAACATATTTTAATTGACCACTCCTTTTCAATTATAGTGCCTCGACTTTTCTAGCTAAAGATGCAAATTTGGCTTGGAGGTCGTGATCTTCCCTAAGGTTGTACATTCCTCCACTAGATGTATGAGGTTGAGTTTTACTTGGTGCCTCATAAGTGCTTGTAGTGTTCCAATTTTAAGCATTTTCAGCTAGCAAGTCTAGGTACTTCATTGCTTTATTAGGGTCTTTATCTTTAAAAGTTCCAATAGACATCAATTCCACCATTTGTCTATCTTTAGGTGTTAACCCTTCATAAAAATATGAAACCAATTTTCATATTTCAAAACCATAATGAGGGCAAGTATTAAGCAAGTCTCGATACCTATCCCAACATTGGTAAAATGTTTCTCCTGGTTTTTTAGTGAAAGTGGTGATTTGTCTTAAGATAGGCCTGTATTTAAGATGAACATTTATCATAAATTAAAGGTATCTTATATTATCAGACATGTTATTATAAAACATGCTCTAGTTAAGGAGTTATTGATACTTCAAGTGCAAAATGATGATATAAAACCTAGATAAAAATGCACTTTTAAGTACTAATCACTTTGTCTTATATCTTTTTGTTTTGTTCTTCTTTCTCTCCTCTTTTTCTCTCTCTTCCTTCATCCTCTGCTCTTAAACAACCATCCTCCTGTCAATTCTCTCCTCGGTCTCCCCCAATTTTTTACCTCTTTTGTTTCCTTCTTTCTATATCGTCCCCTCTGTTTCAAATCGTTCCTTTAACCTTCTCTCTATGTCTTTCTCTCCCTTTTGGTCTCTCTCTCTGGTCCTCTTAAAAAAACTCTTCAATGTCCTCTCAAAAGTCTCCTGCAAATTGTCCCCGTTTTCCATTCTCCCCACTCTGGTATTTATAAGGCGAAAAAGGGAGAAAGCCACCCAACCCTGTCCAGTCAATCTGAATAGGTAGGGTGGCTAGGTGGCCACTATACAGCCGTCCGCAGGACTTGTCTCCTATGCTTTTCCATTTTAGCAAGCTAATAGGCATGGTGGGTCTTGTCAGTTTTGGGTTTTTGGGAGAGAGAGGGAAAAAGGCATTACAGGGGAGAAAATCTCCTTTTTCCCCTGCTTGTGCGTGTCTAGGGGAAAGACATGTACAATGTTGTTCAAAACAACACCGCTTCCCCTATTTTTTTAAAAGTGGATGAAACAGTGTCATTTTGAACAAAATACACAATATCATTTAAATGAAAATGGCGTCAAAGAAGTCAATTTCCAAATCGGTCCTCAATTTTTTATTTATTCAATCAAGTCCTCAATTGCAATTTTGATTTTAAGAATCAATTCAATTGCATCCCTGTCAAATAGGATGTCAGCCCTAAAGTTGGCCACCTTTTTTACTTCAGTCTTTGGTCTCGGATTTATGTAATCTGACACTGAATTGATCAATAAAGTTTTATTTTTTCAATTTAGTCCTTGATTCAGTCAATTTCAGTATCTCTATTTACATGCTTTTTCCAGTTTGAACCTTGGTTTTGGATTTCTTCAATCAAGTACCAAATTGGCCATCAAACTTCAATATTTAGGCAATTAAGTCCCTGACTTGACCAAATCAACTTTTAAAAATTATAATTTGACCATTGAACTTTAATTTCTTCCAATTAAAGCCTAAATTGACTTAAAAATTAAATTTTCTTGCAATCAAACCCTTCATAAATTCAATTAAACCTTCAATAAAATTTAATTGAGTCCATAAACGTTTGATTTTGGACTTTTCTTCTTTAAATTGAATTTTCTGTCAACAAGGCTCTCATCAGTCAAAAATATACTGTCAAATTTCAATTTTTATATTTTTAAACCTCCTCAACCAATTTCTAGCCATTTTCTAGGCACTCCGGCATCCTTTTCTTACTGCTATTATTTTTTTGGATTTTTTAGTTTTATTTCGAATATATTTTTTTGATTTTTTTAAGAGAAAAAATGAATTTAGGGAATAACCCAAAAATAGTTTATGACAGTTACCCCCTCTTTACAATGCTTATGATAGAAAGTCTCATAGGAAACTTTAGATAGTAAACTTTGTAAAGAAGAAAAAGAAAAAGATTAATACTGGATTTTCTATTTTTAACAATATAAAAATATATTCCAATACTAGTAAAAAAAAGGCGTAAAAATACGCGAGGAAATAGTAAAAATCCCAAAAAAACTAGGTCGGTTCAGTAACCAGCCCACACTGCATTTTGCAGCAGAACGTGAAATATTCACGTTCTATATGCCAAAAAGCAGGCAACATCGGCATGGAAACAAACGGTGGGGAGGAGGCAGTTACCTAAAGCGGTGGCGCTACTGGTGGTTCGTGATGGCACGCTGTGGTGGCCAGAGGTGGTTACAGGCGGTGTTGCTCCTTCTTCTTCCTCTCCATCTTCTGTTTTTTTTCTTTTCTGTATTTTTTCTTTTTCTTTCCTTTTCTCCTCTCTTTCCTCTCTTTTCTACTCTGTCCTCCCTCTTTTGTGCTCTTCTCCTCTACTCCCTTTGTCTCCCCTGTATTTATAGGAAAAACAGGGCAGACACATGGATAGGGCGGTCACTGTGCAGCCGCCCCACGACTGCCCGAGGAGGCACGTCTCCTCCTTTTCTACAACACGTGGGAGGCCACGGTCAGCTTAGCAAGTGGGTGTCCTTGGTCGGCGTCTTTTTGAGTTTTTTAGAGGAAGAAAAGTTGGTGAAAACAGGGGAACAAAACTTTCTTCTTCCCCTGTTTTCTGTGCGTCCAGGGAAGAAGAAAGGCTACAATGCCGTTCAGAATGGCACAGTTTTGAGCTCTCTCCCTTTTGTTTTTTTAAACAGTGTATGAAACGGCGTTGTTTTAGCCAAAACTCGTCGTTTCATTTAAATGAAAACGACGCCAAACATATGTCAAAGTCCAAATCAGTCTTCAATTTGTAATTTGTTCAATCAAGTCCTCAATTGCAATTTTGATTTTAAAAATCAATTCAATTGCATCCCAGCCAAATTCAATCGTCGGCC
>Ga0325410_1008463_pt1 | contig 11141 bp, 12 predicted proteins | sample PopdelMetagenome_16_FD_206182 | JGI IMG/M metagenome (GOLD analysis project Ga0325410, IMG submission 206182) | Populus deltoides microbial communities from Bellville, Georgia, United States - Xylem-PdIQD-R3 | ecosystem: Host-associated > Plants > Phyllosphere > Stem > Wood/Secondary xylem...
CAATCCACAATGTTTTAAAGAAAAAAATTATATAGATAAATTCACAACCAATTCAATATTTAAAAAAATTAGCAAAGATAATTTTTTTGAAAAAACAAAAACAAAACAATTAAAAAAACAAAAAAAATTCAATTTTGAAAAGGAACAAAAGCTAAAAAAATTTAAAAAAAAATATATGAAGAAAGTTATAGTGCTTTTCCACGCGCGTTTTAGAGCAAAGTTATTGAAAATCATCTAAAAAATATATTTTTAAAAACTAAAAGGCTCCATTTCACTTCATTTTCAATTTAAACCTACTCTTTTTTAATTCTTCGCAAGGAAACGAAATTCTTCTTTTGCAAAACTAAGAATCAAATTAATGTTCAAATGTTTTTTTAAGACCCTAGAAACCCTAAATGAAAAAGTGTGAAACAAATTATTAAATCCAATCATCAACGCAGGCAATATAAAATAATATAATTCATATAAAAAAACAATAACTAGAATTAAAAAAAAAACTTAAAACACTGTGAGAATTAACAGCGTTCTCACTCAGAGGCCAATATAAAACACTTAGTTTTTTTTTTAATATTATTTTTTACACTACTCTAATCAAACAAAGCGGCTGTGTACAGGTCAAAGTCAAAGTCAAAGAGGACTCTTTGACACCGCATATTGTAATGTGCTTGTCTGATTAATCATTAATCAAATATGTGGCTCCATTTATTAGTAGCTAAACTGTTGCATTTTCATGCTTGTCTGATTAATGCTGGGTCGTATATGTATAATTCATATGCTATCCCCCAGCCCTTTTTTGTGCTAGCTACATTTTTTTTTTTTTTTTACATAATTATTCCAAATGCTTGCTATTATTTTTTATTTTTTATTTTTTTTTCAAGTAGAAGATTCAATGATTTCGACCACATAACCCTAAATCCCCGTGATGTTCTCTGGACAAATAAGATCTTGTTTGAGATATGGTTTGTGACAAGTACAAGTCTCATCAATTGTTTTTATTCTAATGTAATGGTTGATATTATAATAATAATAATTTTTTTATTTAAAAATATATTAAAATTATATTTTTATTTTATTTTTTTAAAAGTTATTTTTAATATAGTATAGCAAAATGATTTAAAAATATAAAAAAAATTAATTTAAAATAAAAAAAAATATAGTGATACTGCAAAAACAAACACTACCTCCAGCTAAATATACACATACATGGTCTACAGTAATATCAGTCTAAATGAAAAGGTATAAAAGAAATCAAGAAATTAGTTTTCGCTCAAAACCTTGGAGGCCTAAAATTGAACTCATGGCAACAAGTTCTCAATATTTTTTATAAATAAAACATGTATTTAAAAAAAATTAAACTAAAATCATTTTTTAACCGCGGCTGAAAATCAAATCTATTGGCTGGGCCAGATCTATTACATGTGTTTCAGAGAATTGAAAAAAAAAAGAGGTCAACAAAGTAATAAATCCTGGTAGTATTTTGCTGAAACTTGAAAAAAAAAAAATGCTTGCCGACTTTGCCTTTAGTACTGGTAGCAACAGAATCAATATGAGGTAACAAGATTGGACAGTGATTTAACACTTGTGATCTAAGGTTTTTTTGGAAAAAAAATTAAAAAAATAACACATTGAAAATAAAATTTTGGTGAAATTCTATGCTTTGACATTTTCATGTTTATAAAACATGATGTTTATTAAATATTGTATTTTTAAATAAAATAGATACCACATTTGAGATTGAGTTGGGTCAAGTAAAGACGTGAAACTAATGCTGAAATCTAACATGATAAGATTTAACCTCTATAATTGAGATTGAGTTGATATTAGAAGGTTTGAATCAAGAGATTATACTGCAATGTTATTTGATTCCGAGCAAGGGGTGTTCCAGGTCAACACTTATATTAAACTAGTTGTTGTTAAAGAAGTTAAATGGGCTTGAATGATAAAACATGCACGCTTCTAGAACAGATGTTTACTAAATATCATGCTTTATAAACGCGATAAAGTAGATGTCACACTTTAAATTGAGTTGGGTCTAGCGAGGACGTGAAGTTAATGCTGAAATCCAATATGGTAAGATTTAGTTCCTATAATTGAGATTGAGTTGATATTGAGAAGATTTAAATCAACAGATCATGCCATAATGTTATTTGATTCCAAGCAAGGAGTGTTGTAGGTCAACACTCTTATTAAACTGGGTATTGTTAAAGAAGTTAGGCGGGTAATCAGTTTGAATGATAAAATATATACATGTTGTAAATGGCAAACATTCCAATAGTCATGTTCACATGTTCTTGCATGTTGTGCCAAGAATCTTATAAACTTCACATAATTTGTTGATGATCATTACACGATTCATAGCTACATATATGACATGTCATTTCGTCCATTACCAGACGAGCTAGAATAGATTGATTACACTGGACCTTGAGTTGAAGTAGACTCGTAGATGAAAGTTCAAGCGTGGTCGATAAATGTCAATTCGTTTGCACAATGAGATGGATGCAATAGAAGGTCATGCACATTATAGATGTGACATATACAATGAAATAAGCCATAATAGGAAAACATGTCTTAATCGACAAAGTATGTATGACAAAACAATTGTGTGTAAAATATATATTATTTTTTTATCATGTTATGGTGTATTATTTTTTTATGCATTTTAAACTTATCTTGTCTCGTGTTAAACACGGGTACTATTAGATAAGATGTCACGCACTCGAGGTGGCAGATTGTCTACTTATGTTGAGCGTTCATATTTAGATGATATTCAGGGAGAGCAGGACTATGAGTAGGGTCAGCATGATTATAAGCAGGGAGAGCATGACTATGATCATGAAGAGCATTAATCACAGTACATGCCTACCAGACCCGCCGACACTTCTATCTTGCAGTTGCAGGAATGATATTGATCAGAGGACATATTCACTAGTATTGTATGAATTTTTAATTTATGTTTAATTTATTTATTGGTAAAGGTATTATATATATGTGTGTACTTACAATTAAAATTTTTATGGAGTATAAAACCACTATTTATTACCATACACATGGGCAGATGAGACTAGATAAGCGGGTCCAGTCGTATGTGTTCCATGCAGGTTTTTTATATGTCAGTTGTCTAAACCACATCAAGTTTGACCACAGTTTAATCCATGCACTGATTAAGACTTTATTTGTATAGGAGGTTGCGTCTGCGTTTTGCTTAAAACGCATGCGCAACATGTCTGGTAATGAAAAAAACATTGTTTACTGTTCATAGGGCCCATTGAAATCTGCATTTGTAACGCAGGGCAATACAAAGCATGCTGGAGCTACTTTTTGTGGAGAGTCGGCTGCTTTTCTTCTTCTGCACTGTTCATTTTTTAAAAGTGAACAGTAATTATTATTTTTTTGAAAACTAGTTTAGAGTGAATTAAATTCACTCGCACTGGTCATGTGAACAACATTTTTTCCCCTAAAAAAACTAGTGTAGAGTGAATTAAATTCACTTACACTGTAATCTGAATTTTATTCCTGATAATATTTTACCTAATTTTATTGCACGCTCAAAAAATCATGGAAATTGTAGTTCTTGTCGAATAACTTTTTGTATGTAATGGAATTGTAGATAGTTTAATGGAACAATAAAAAATATTTTATATAAAGTATTATTTATTTCATGTTGTAATAGTAGTAGTTAAATCTACAATATTTAAATTTTATATATGTTATTTTATAACCTCAATTTAAAAAACATTCTTAACCAAACACATTAAACTACTTTTTGTTCAACCTCAATTTTAACCACAGTTTTAACCAAACATATATAAATATCAAACCAACCTCAACTAAAAGTACTTTTTTATAAAAACAACTTTTTTCAAACTAAAACTATAGAAGCTATCACAATACCAAACACACTGGTGCAGACGTGAGACACATACGTTTCATCATATGAAAAGATGACATCGACACTTTAAGACCTTACGGTTTTGCTTGGACTGGTCATTGTTGGACAGGCACTCACATCTTCTAGTGTTCATAATAAGATTTTGTTATGCGAGCAATCATTTTGATTGGCACCCCCTCTTTCTGAATTGGAAGGGGGGTAGCATGCATCTTAAGTGGATTGAGAAGATATTTGCAACACTATCAACTGATGCTGGTAAGGAGATCCTGTAGAGATACAAAATAAATTATGAATCTAATGTGTTTATTATTTGTTAAATTTGCATGAATTATTATGATAATCTTAATGTATTATGTAGGTATGCCAAATCATATATTCTCTATCTATTTGGCAGTTTATTATTCACGGACCTAGGAGATATGTGCCTTTAATTTATCTGACACTTATTGAGAATTTTGGCTTCATCCTTACATTTAGCTAGGGATCTATTGTTTTGACATGTTTGTACAGACATATATATCTTGCATACATGAAGGGGGTCAAATAGGTTGAGGGATGTTTGCTACTTCTATAGGTATGAAGCGAGAAACACTATCTAGACTTTAAATGTTTGTTGTTAACATGACTGATTCAAAAGTTTTTTTTATTGAATAAAAGTTATGGTCATGGGAACATCTTCAAGTGGGCAAACCCCAGTTACCCCGATTGTCGTCTATGATTATCCAGAGTATAGGGGTTACACTTCATATATCACTCGGATGCATGTATTATTGTGATGTTATTTTGAAATTATATGCATTTATATTGTGTAATTATAACTTTAAAAAAAAATGCAATTAAACTAACATAATTTTAATGCTAGATGGTGTGCTAGTAGAGTATTTGAAAATAATCCAACACATGTGTTAGTATTTTATCGAAGCGAGCTAGATAGGCAAAAGTATTTTAATCATTTGTTTAATAAAAATCATTAAACTTCACCAAATTATTGTTGTTTAATATTTAAAAAAACTTATATTTTACAAGTCATGTGGATGCCTTACTCGAATAACAGATTGGCAGTTGCTCCGGTAGTTTGCACTAGTGGGATAGACATATGGACATCATTCGTCCCATAGATATTTTTGAAATGGTCGAGCTACATTTCCCAAACCGGATAATGTGATAGTTCAGCTATAAACAACACATTCCAGTTGACATCGATTCAAGTGATGCATTGCACATCATAACTCCTTAGAGTAAGAATGATGATTATGACTAGTTAAGCCAATGTGAAACTTATGTATCACAGTGGGGTGCACGGACAAATGAGATATTTACAAAGATGCATCTCATGATTACATATGAGAAAATATGATTTGGTACATGAATATCACACTTCGAGTCATTATAACTCTGGATCCCGAGCAGGTTCCACCACCTGGATATATGCAGTACAACAACATGCCCAGCGGATTCAAAGCCTTATAAGTAGTCAAATCTTTTCATAATTATGAAATGTTAAATGTTGGGTCCTGTGTATTGATCTTTTAATTTAACCTTAATGTTTTGTTAATATTAGGTTGGTTTCATGCTACAGAAGGGTCAAGAGGCCGCATCTTATATTCTTAATATTGATGAAAAAAGTAAAGTTCACATCATTGCATCTCAGTGATTAAATGTTTACCGCACTAGACTTGATGCCTTTGAAGAGCGGTTAACTCTTGATGATGTCGTGGAAAAGAACGAGGCCACTTAGGTAGGTGAAGGAGCTAGATCCAGTCGTGCTACTGATGAGCCTGGATTATCCAGTAGATGACGTAGACGTAGATAGATGAATGATTTATGTTTCTATATTTTGGGATTACTTGAATATTAGATAAGATGAATTATTTTTTATTCATTCAAAATGTTTTTTTTTCCTTACTCCGTAGCCACTGGTGGTTATGAAATATGAGAATTTGTTAATTGGAGTTATTGTGGTGTTTTCAAGTCTTTTAAACGAGATGATATTTTGGGTATAGTTTATATATAGAAAAAAATCCGTTGAAATTTTGTTAAAATTATAAAAAAATTTAGCTTTCTAAAATCATAAAGTAAGTTAAATTTCAAATCAACAAAAACTATGATTTTATAAACTTTTTTAGGCTCAAAACATAAAAATTTCTCAAAATTAGACAATAGCCAAAAAGGTCCAATTGTTTCTCAAAAATATCGGACTATTTTTGCTAATGTCCAACTGCTTTTTGAAATGCTAAGTCGTTTCTCAAAACAATCTACTAATAAATATCACGGTTCAAAATTACAATAAAATTATAATAAATATCATGGTTTATAAAAGCAACATTTAGGTAAATATCACAATTATTGCGCTTATAAACCATGGCATCATTAAATTGTTCTATTTCATCCAAACTTTTGCATCCTGTATTATTTTGCTTCCTTTCTTTTCCTGTGTTAATTACACAATTTATCCAGGCTTTTTTTTCACCTTTCTTTTTTTCCAAATGGTCCATATACACAATAAATTGTCAGATTTGACACTAAGCATGCGCATCATATAAAGCCATCCTTTTTTCATCTTTACCTTTTGTTTTATCCTTTCCTTTCCTTTCCTTTCCTTTCCTTTCTCTGCATCGTCTCTCAGCAACAATCAAGGGCATAAAACATAAGTACATGATGCTCATCATCATCATTCACCCTGGCAGGAGCCATATTGAATTGACAAGATGGTTTTTACATGAACAAAAGGCAACCCTAAAAATGTACTGTGTATGCAGCGATGAAACTAGCTATTCAAGTCTGTACATATTATTCATCCAAGATACCATTAGAGAGACTTTTAGGAATCCGAAGGATGATACTAACACAAACCTCCAATGGGCGAGCTTTTTTGTATAGTTATTATATTTATGGGTAATGAATAGCTAGCTAGGTTATTAATTGTTATTATCATATATATATTACTCAAAATTTGATAAATAGAGCAGAGGTATTTAAATTTTTTTTCCTATTAAATAATAAATATAGTATGAATATAGTTGAAACTATCCCTCGTCCAAAATATAAATAAAAGTGATGAAAATGGTAATAAAATCACAATAATTATCATTGATTTGTTTCTGATCTAGTGAAAAGGGGGGATTAAAAAGAACGAATAAGATTAAAAGTCAACCTAGACAAAATCTTTTTTTTAATATATCCAATCTGGTTGATATAATAAATATGATGCATGGTATGATCAGGATAAGAGTCTTTTATGATATTGTTCTTCTTGCCCTTCCGTCTTATTAAGTTATTATCATGAATATGGCTCCTCTCTTTTATGTCTCTCCATTCCTTCTTGTTTTGGGCCCCAATTAATGTACTGCTAGCTACAGCTTGTAGTGTTGTGTTATACATGTGAGCCATTGAACAATGACAGGACACTGAGTGCTGAAAGGGAAGCAAAGCAACTCTCTAAAAGCCAAAACGACAAGATTCCAACACATCAAGTGAGCCACACCAGCAGGCAGCAGCAGCAGCAGCAGCCAGTTCCTGTGAGTTATGACCCTCCTCACCAGCTTCTCTCGCTAACATCACAATAATCATGCTCGCACCATTATCACAATCTAGGCCTTGAAAGTCTAGCCTATTCTATCATAAACTACAAAGAAATGAACATAATTCTACAGCATTACTTATTAGAGTACTTTCCTTTCGTGTGTTTAAGCAATGGTTGCAAATTAGGCCTGTGGATCTTGTATAGGAGTTGTTTTTCTTTCTTTCATTTTCTTTTTTTTTGGTACAATATGAGCAATTTGGACTTAAATTGTATAATATAAATAGCTTTCTCAGCTATATATTCCTCCTTATTATATATTTATTAATAATAATGTGAATTGTCGAAGCTCAATTAACATCAATATTGCTGTACTCTCTTCAATAAATCTCGAGTTTGAACGTTTAATAATAAAGATGTTGATGTTGTTGTACATGAAGTGCATCATATTTAGTACTGCTGAAATAGCAAATGTAAATATTTGAAATATGAAACTTTAATTTTTTTATATAATTATCACAATGGCTAAAAATATATATCCAAAATAATACAATTAAAAACTTATTTTCTAAAATAACATAATTTACAGGATACATAAGTTACACTTGCGTGACTTGAGAGGTGCATGTTTTACATGCACGACCGGCCAATAACTTTTTTTCATATGTGTGATACACATGATAATCGATCTTTTCTTTGTGATTGAATATACATCAGCATATTTATATAAAAAAGAATGTATTTGACACATGTGTCAAGCATTAGCATGTGATCATGTCACCATCTTTAAATATATAGTATAGCTTTTCATAATTTAATTTATATGAATTCATCTAGTTGATATCTTTCTGATAGATATATTACTATCATCATTAGAGCTTGAAATGTCTTTAGTATTTTTTTATTTATCTTTTTTTCTTGTTTTTTTATGTTATCTCATCTCTTTTTCTAGTCATTAAATTATTTTTACTTCTTTAACGTACATTGAATCTTTATATACATTCAAATGCTTCAAAATTATTTTGTATGGATCCCAAAACAGGAAAAATGAATTGGACGAGTCGTGTGGATGCTATTTTAATAAATAATAAATTGGATATTTTTGTAGAAAACCTCTACGAAAGGCACGAAGACTTTTCTTTTGCTTCTGCATTCCCGACGTCAATTATTGGACTAACCCATACTATTGAGGGGGGCTCTTATTCCTTTAGCTAAGCTTGTTTTATATTTTAATTTATTGGGACAATGAAGCCCTTCATTTTGGTTAAATATTACAACAAGATCGAGGACAACTCATTTCAGTTTGGATACAGGTGAAAAATACTTAAATCTTTTGATAAATTACGAGATGATTAAATATTATTTAAGCACAATCACACTAAATTTCTCTGCAATTTAAAGCTTGAAGAGGAAACAAAAAAACAAGAAAGAAAGTTATGATCAAAGCATTATTTTCACATCAAATAAAAAAAAAAAAATTGCCATTTGCAAGTTTGAGAAAAGATTCTCAAGATGAGCAATAAAGCATACTGTATATAATATATGTAGCATTAAATATCAATGAAAATACAATAATAACCATGTAGGACCATCATATTAATCCAAACCCTCCTTCCTATCTTCCATTATATACATTATACTATATAGTACATCAAAACAGTACATCTACACTACCCTCCAAATTTACAGGCAAATTAAAGAGAAAGAAAGAAAGAAAGAAAGAAAAATAGAGAGAGACAGAAACACGATGGAAAGTGATAGCACAAATGATCTATACAAAGAATGCCTAAGAAACCATGCAGCTAGTCTTGGGAGCTATGCCACAGATGGATGTGGTGAGTTCACCCTTGATGACACCTCAGTTTCCACCCTCCAATGTGCAGCCTGTGGTTGCCACCGCAACTTCCACCGCAAAGTATCGTACAGCAACAGAAGGGATCACATTATGCACTCACCATCCTCAGAGACAGTAGTGATGGAAATGATGGACTATGCAGAAGGGAATAATGAGAGGAATTCCAGGCCTCCAGTGATGGTGGTGGAGTCAGGTGAAAGGAGTGGAAAGAAGAGGTTTAGGACAAAGTTTACAGCTGAACAGAGGGAGAAGATGATGGAGTTTGCTGAGAAGTTGGGGTGGAAGTTGCAAAGGAAAGATGAAGAAGATGAAGTGGAGAGGTTTTGTGAAGGAATTGGGGTTAGCAGACAGGTTTTTAAAGTTTGGATGCATAATCATAAGAATTCTTCTTCTACTACTTCTGCTTCTCCTGGCAATGCATCTTCTCTTACCACCCAGTAAGAGAGGGTGGGAGAGGAGAGGGTTTTTTTTCTTGGGTCATTTTCTTTTCCTATCTTTATTCATGTTTGGTTGTAAGTTATCCTTGCTTCAATCTCCTCTAGATAAAAGACCTTATCTTATCCCCTCTCGTTTCTTTCTTTCTTTTTTTCATCTTAATCTTATTATAAATATGAAAAAAAATGCCATGGAATTCCAGAAAAAATTGCTATATTGACAAATTAAATTAGGCTGCCAACAAAATGAGAAAATGGGATTTTGAAAGCAAATTTTGTTTTCTTAATATAGCAAATCCTTTGTTAATTAATAATATGGATGCATGTATGTATTGTATACATATAATCAAGATGGGGTAATTAATTAATTAATTGTCTCAAAATTATGGCAAATTTGATGTGATCTGAATGTCTCTCTCATGATTTTGACGTGATCTGAATTGTTGGTAAGAGTTCTCTCATATAGATTTCACTTTCATTTGAGCAAATTCAAGATTTTCTGCCCTGAATTCATCAAATGTAGTGGTGGTGGTGGTAGATACTTGCAATTTCGATTTCAAGGACCCAATTTCAAATTCTAGAAAGTTTGGGGTGGGGATTTAGGAATAGAGGATAATTGTGCATTATAGCTTGACTTTCTGTCACTGTTTATCATTTTCTTTTTCCCCTGACCTCCTCCATTCCTTCCCTTCCCTTACCTTCTCATTTGTCTCCATTTGTTATATCAAAACCCTAAAGTATTAGACTAGCTGGTTTCTCTTCTTAATGATCAGGACCTCTTTTTCTTTCATTTTTTTTCCCTTGTTGCCACTCTCTGGCACTCGAATTGAGTTGGATTCTTATTGGGAGTTTCATCCCTAGACCGCCACTTTGCAATGTCGTGTTCCAGAGTAGGGTAGGAGATGCTTTGATTCTAACAATTTTAAACCTTGGTGCAGATCTGTCGCACTTATGGTTGTATCAGAATTATTGGACCGAGGGTAGATACGTAACACAAAAGGACAGTGTGTTCATGCTTAGGAACTTGCACACAGCGACAGATGAAACAGAGCTGAAACCTGAGCTACCCAAGCTCACAGCATTAGGCAATGCTATATTACACTTCGACAAGATCGAAAAAGATCATGGTTTGGACCTCAAATGGAGGGATCCAACTGGATCACTACTGTAATCTGAGTCCTAGTGCGACGAGAGGATCATAACAATATACAGTTAAATCCCAGAGAAAACATATCATTTTCAGAGCAAGGTCTTCTATGCATTCATTGCTAACTTCGATGATCAACTCTGTCTGCTCAACTGACGCCCTGCCTACTCTGTCTGCTCAACTGACGCCCTGCCTAAAAAAGGATCACATATTTTCTATTCTAACATCCGGGCGAAAACAACTAGAGAAGTCACAAGAACACAGCACACTACAAATAACGTTATGAATCTATC
>Ga0325410_1008464_pt1 | contig 11140 bp, 7 predicted proteins | sample PopdelMetagenome_16_FD_206182 | JGI IMG/M metagenome (GOLD analysis project Ga0325410, IMG submission 206182) | Populus deltoides microbial communities from Bellville, Georgia, United States - Xylem-PdIQD-R3 | ecosystem: Host-associated > Plants > Phyllosphere > Stem > Wood/Secondary xylem...
TTTTTTTTTCATCAATAAATATATAATTATACAAGATTCCGTGAGTGAAGAAAACTCCCCAGCCTATCATTTGCCATGCCCATGTTCCAGTTTCTTGTCCTTTAGTGAATGCACATCACAGGGAAAATATTAAATGTGTAACCAAACAAGTTAAAAAGGATGAAAATGGAAACATGCCTGATCAAGTTGTGCTTCAAGCCGCCAACAACGTGAAAGAATCAAGCTAAACATATGCTACTAGCATTTTTTAATGTTTACTTTGTAAGAAGTTCTGTTTATTGGCCGCCGACGAGCCGGCCCTATGTTTTTGAATGGAATATGATAGTAAAATATATTAGGTTACTTTTTAAATCATAGACTTCAAAATTTTATCATGAACCACGTGCATGTGGATTAATATATAGGTTTAACTAGTTTTTTTTTTTTTTTTTCCGGGCATAGATAATTATTTAAAATTTGTATTAAACTTAGTCTAAGTAATAACTCTTTAAACATTTTGATCTGACTTCTTGTATAATTTAGATTTAATATTAAACAGTGTGAGAGTTATTTCATTGTAATCACTTCAACTTGATCGGTCAACTTCTAAGGATAAAATTAAGATAAAAATAGAAAGAGATTGACATAAAAAAACCTTATGAATCAATTTCTTATCTAACTCGGGTTTAAAATTAAATCCTATGGGAATTACCCTAATATGACCTAATCAACTTGATCGGTCTAGAGGCAACCCGCCTTACTAGTAAAAAAAAAAGAAGTCTAATTATGAAACTGAGAAAAAAAATGAAATTGATAGAAAACAAATTTATTAACCTAGTTCTTTATTTAACCCGAGTTTAAAATTAAATTATATTAGGGTTGCTCTCGATATGATCTAATTGATTTGACTGGTTCAAAATCAACCCTAACGATTATTCAAAAAAATAAATCTGATGATATATGAAATTGAAAATAAAATAATGAGATTAAAATTAAAAAAATAGGAGAAATGAAAAAACATGAAGTGGATGGATTGAATTTTTTTTAAATTGTTTATATGAATAATGAAGTTCCGTTAAAATTCTCAAAAATTTGATAAAGAATCATATCATTTACATTGACTCTTGGAATGAGAGCACTCTTTAATATTATACAATAAATTGATAGGTTTTAAAATGGTTCACTCCTCACGTTTCATTAAAATTTGAGTTTTTGAGATCCCAAATTACATAATGCACTTAACAATTAAAATTAACTTCAAAGATAAATAAAAGAAAGCGTATAAAACACAAAAAGATAGTCATGGTAAAATATATTATTTATGTGCATCTATTTTTTTTCTTATAAAAAATATTTTTTTTTATTTTTATTTTTAATTAGCATTCAATACACATTTTAATTATATATGATTTATCAATTTATATACTTTTCAGTTTATTTTATTAAATATAAATATATTTTTTTTATTCTTCAATTGTAAAATTTTACGATACATCATAATGACGACGACGTCTTCTTTTCTTGAATCAAAGATTAATTTGGAATCTTATTGGCCATGTGGGTACAGTCGCCAATATATCGATATAAATATTTCATCCCATATTATACAATATATAGATACACACAAACAAACAAAGTTGATATAATTATTTCTTGAGATAAACCTTGTAATTAATTTCATAAATGATCTCCGATGTAATTAATATTTTAGTAGTTATTTTCAGAGAAAAGTTAACAGATGCACTTAATTATCACATTAATTAATTAAGGGCTAGCTAGTCAATTGGTATCAGTATTGTTTAAATGCTGTAATATTAATTAACGGATTTTGAATTTAAAATTTTAATGTAATTAATCACGATTGTTTTGTGATGTGATTAAATAAAAAGTTTAAAACTCAAAATTAACTTATCATTATCACATTTAAATATTAATTAACCATCAAAAACTAACAATGGGCCAATAAGTAATCTCTTAATGAGTATCTTAATTAAAATTAAATACTAGTTAACGAAATCCTTATATTAAAAGGACTGACTCATTGTTTAATATTTTCTATATCATTTATCATGTAGGGTTAATCTCATAATTAAATGTATTGGTGTCTAATCAAAACCGAATGGAAAGAAACTTGATTAATTAATTTAATACAAGAAAGTTGATGTTTAAGCGATTAACTTTACTTGTCACACTCGTTACCTTCCGATATCTATAACCAGATTGAGGTGGAAAACCATAGAAGCCCATTTTGTCAAACAACCCCGAATTGTTTGCACAGATTTTTCAAAACGATCACATCAATATATGTTCGCCGTCCTTTCTCTAATTTAAAAATCTCTATATGGAGACAAAAGAATTAAATCATGTTGAAAAATTCAAAATCATAAATAAATAATTGCATTCTTTAGCTGTCAAAGCCGAGGACCTTGACCAAAACCTCCCCTCAAAGTGTATATGAAGGTTATATAACAAGCATCATCAAATAATGAAGTAAACATTGAGAGGAAGGGAAATGGAGTTGGATAGGTTGAGTGCTAGTTCAAAAGACGTTGAAGAAGATGATGACATCCTGCTCCCAGGGTTTCGATTCCATCCAACCGATGAAGAACTTGTAGGATTTTATCTTAAAAAGAAAGTAGAGAAGAAGCCTATCAGGATTGACCTCATCAAACACGTTGATGTCTACAAATATGAGCCATGGGATCTTCCAAGTATGCATGCTCTTGCACTATTGCTCCTTTGTTCATCGATTCAAATATATTATAATGTTAATATATGTAGTTATAACTATGTGCAGGAAATACAAAAATGTTATCTAAACACCTTCAAAGTAATTAGTAGAACTATAATTTGCTTTTTTTATCACAGAGATTTACATAAAATCTACTATATAAAACTAGGATGAATTATAAGGGGGAAAAAAATTCTTTAATTAAGTTGTTCTTAACTCTCTCAGGTTTACCATACCATTCTGTACAAGTGTTGCAGAAGACAAGAAATTCATGTCACTAAACTGCAAGAAAATTTCCTTTATCAATTTTATTTATTGCCTTTTTTTTTTTTTTACAGAAGAAGCAAGTTGTAGTGCTGGAGAAAGGGAGTGGTACTTCTTCTGTAGAAGAGGAAGAAAGTACAAGAACAGCATCAGACCTAATAGGGTCACAAGATCTGGATTTTGGAAAGCTACAGGCATTGACAAGCCAATATATTCTGTTGGGAAAATCCATTACTGCATTGGCCTGAAAAAATCGTTAGTTTATTACCGAGGAAGTGCTGGAAAAGGCACGAAAACAGACTGGATGATGCACGAATTTCGCCTTCCTGCTTGTGAGAATACTGCTAGCCTCACCAATCCTGACGACTGTGATATTCACGAAGCTGTAAGATTCGTCCATTCTTGTATTTTTTTTTTTACTGAAAACTTGGGATGCTTAGTCCATTCGGTTTTTGATAGATTTTTTTTTCTGTTTTTTAATGTTACAGGAAGTTTGGACACTTTGTCGAATATTCCAGAGAGAAGCTCCCTTTAACAAAAAATACCTCTCTTCAAAACAACAGTGTGTTAGTACTGATTCAAGTGCTAGCCCTTGTGAATCAGACAATCGTAGACATAACGATGAAAGCTTCGAAGTTTCAGCTAATAATAAGGTGATTGAAAGCCAAGCTACCAATGATCATTTCTATGGAAATAATAACCAGTCGTTTGCAGCCCAGATGAGCTTAACGAGTCAAGTTCCATTTACAACATCATATCTAAGCTTTTTGAATCAAAATGGAGACCAACTTTTTGGAGATGAGAACTGGGATGAGCTTAGACCAATGGTTGAGTTTGCTCTTGATCCTTCAGAGATATATTGTATTAGATAAATGGAGGGCAGATGATGTTGCCGGTATCTTTTTCTCTAGTTGAGAAAAGTTCTCCGTCTAAACGTGATGGGGATGGGGTGGCATGGAATTCAAATAACAAATAGTTACTCACAAGAGGGTGTAATTGTATTAGGCTTCTTGTTTTATGCAACTATTCTACACGTGTAACTTCACTTACGTTTTCTTAACTCCCCGCCACACCCTCATCGCTACTTTTTTAAGCAGGACTTGTACCCCACTATCACGGGTTGAATTGGATTTTCATTTATAATTCTATTTAATTTAATTTTTGTTATTTTATAAATTTAAATTTAAATTCATTCAAATTATTTTAGATTCAAGCATGTTAAATATATAAATTGGACTAATTTTATGTGCATATTATAGATATTTATTAATTAAACTTATATTATTAATTTTCATGAGCTGAGCTGTGAAACTCGAAAAATGTTCATGTAGGGAGGAATATTTACAACTTGAAAGAACTTATGCTTAAAAGAACCTGACAACTAAAAAGATTTCAAAACTTTTATCTAATCTAAGTGTCTGAAGCACGAATTATTAAGAAATGATCGAGCACCAGGACAAGGAGTAAGCTACATCAACAATAACTTATGCTAAGATAATTATGCAACTAGATCATCTAAGCATTTGGTTATATCCAGCAACAGCTATATAAATCGCTTCATAAAAGACTTATCCAATCCTATTATGCTACGTACTCAAGAAATGAGGGCCAAGAGTCACGAATTTCCCAAAAGCAGAGAATACGATGCAAGCTAGGAATATATAAGGGATTGGAATGAACAAAATTAGCAACATAAAAACTAAGCTACAAAGTTAGGTAAGTTTTGGTGTTTAAAATAATTGGTTTAAGGTGGCGAGTAAGGAAGAAAAAGAGTATTTATACCAAGTAAGTTGTATAAGATATACAAATTAGATCGGATTGATCAGATTTCAAAAATCGTAACTCACCACCTCATCACCTTACTTATAATGTCTATTTCTTAGGGTGTTTTTACGACTACTATACATAATATCCATATTAATTGACCTTAATAGATTAGGTTGAGTCAGATAATGAAAATATTATAGATACACTGATTTTTTTAACACTCTTACCAACTACTAGGAAAAAACTAAAGTTGCACTACTAGAAAATTATTAAATATAAATGAAAATACCGTCGGTAAATTATAGTGACATTTACTAACATAATATTACCTCACTATTTTCCTCGGTATTCATAAATGAAAATTGTTCATCAGTGATTATAGAGGGAATTATAATTGGAAATGAAAAAATGAAAAAAATAGAGAAGGAAAAATGACGTTTTATTATTACATATAGAATTATCGAGGAAACATGCCCGTCGTTATTACCCGTCGATAATATTAAGTTATAACCTAATAGATGACCTCCCTTTCCCCCTTTCCTATTTCTTCTTCTTCTTTTTTCTTTTTAACACTACAAAAAAATTACACAACACCCTCTTATTTTATCACAAATCAAGCTCTCATCATCATAAATTTAGCCGCCCCAATACTCAGTCTAACAATATCCCTCTTCTAGTTCAATTTTTTCTTAAGATTTGCTTCATCAAGTAAGAAAAACTACTTATTTTTTGTTATAACCTATTTTTAAAAGTTGACTTTTTGGCATTTTGATGTAGTATATGTAGTTTGTTTGTGTGTTTGCTTCTTTTATAGCTTTTTGTCATAGAAATTTGTTATATGAATGTATGATTTGTACATGTTAGGGTTTATTTGAGATTTTAAAAAATTATTTTTATTTTTTATTTGATAAAATTGAGTTTGATTTTGTAACTTAGGTGTTTTATAATGAACTAAATAGTGGTTTATTTAATGGGTACGCTTTAATTTTTTTTTCAATTTTTTTGTGAAGTAAAAAATTTCAGTAAATTTGAAGGGATTTGAATTTTTATAGAAAATTGACAATGATTTGAGGGTATTATTAAAATAGATTGAATAATTTTGAGTTAAATCAATGATCGCTAATTAGTTGGGTACCGATAATTTATTTAATTTACGTTATTAATTAATACATGTTATCATCAATATTCTATATAGGTTTCATATAAGTAATGGATGATCGTTCTTAGACGTATCTATACATGAAGGGTCGAACAAGATGGATTATTTTAATAGTGTTGAAGGTTTTATTAATTACGCACTATCTAATTTAAAAAATATTAGTGGAGGTTGTATTAGATGTCTATGTAAGGGGTGTAAAAATAAAAAGTTTCTCGATTAAGATGTTGTTATGATGTATCTTCTATAAAAAGGGTTTATAGAAAAATACTTATATTGGTTTATACACAAATAATCATATGTTTCTTATTAGAGTATGGTAGAAAAAATAGTAGGTTCAACTTCTAGTTCTAACAACGTGTATGAAGTTGTAGATGATAATAGTAATCGTTATAAGAGTATTGTTATGGATTCAACGGGAATGAATCATAGTGATACATGTGAATGTTCAATTATAGATGAAGAATCAAATGCAAACACAACCAAACTTTTTAATCTTTTGAAAGATTTTGACTAACTATTATGGGATGAGTGAATAAATCATAGTAAATTATCATATGTTATACATGTGTTTGTCATCAAGTCAAATCATAAGTTAAGTGAGACCAGTTATGACAAAATCGTTGAATGGAAAAAAAAAACATTGTACTTAAAAAGAATAAGCTAAAAGAGAATTTTTATGTTGTTAAATCTATAATGAAACTCCTTGGCCTAGGATACCAAAAAATTGATAAGTGTTTAAATTTATGCATGTTGTACAACCTAGAAAATACATATCTGATCGAGTAAAAAACTTGTGGGCATGCTCGATATAAACTCAAAACTAGCAAGGGAAGGATTCTTGTCGTACATAGAAAATGAGATATTTTTCCAATCGTTTCTAGACTGTAATGTCTCCAAAAACTATTGAGCACATGATATCCATCATTCGCTTGATGTAGTGGATGAAGTTATGGTGCGTCCTTCCAATGGTGAAGCCTAGAAGCAGTTTAATAGGGTGTATCCTTAATTTTCAATAGAATAGTGGAATGTACGTGTTGTGTTATGTATAAACGATTCAATTCATTCAGGTCATTTGTTGCATCATATTCTTGTTGGTCGGTGATACTCATGATGTAGCCTTGTAGTATGAGAGCATTGTGTTTGGTTTTTAATATGGCAAGTAAAAGTTTCATGATTTTGTTGTGACCCACAACTGAGTTAAGTGAAGTATTTTTTAGGTCATTTGTTGCATCATATTCTTGTTGGTCGGTGATACTCATGATGTGGCCTTGTAGTATAAGAGCATTGTGTGTGTTTTTAATATGGTAAACAAAAGTTTCATGATTTTGTTGTGACCCACAACTGAGTTACATGAAGTATTTTTTAGGAGCTTTTTTATTAGAAGACTAATCTCTTTCGCCATAATTTTGATGCCATGAATATCGAAAAGAATATGTTTAAAAATATTTTTAACACAGTGATGAATGTAAAAAGGAAGATAAAGGACAAAATAAAGGTTAGAATGGATATATCCTTGTTTTGTCACCATAAAAATATGGAATTGGTTTATGATGGGTCACGGATCGCAAAGCCTAAAGTCAGCTTCACCTTCGACAATAATGCACAATTACTTATCTACTAATGACATAAAAGTTTGTGTTTTCTTGATTGATATACTTTGAACATATCTAGATTGATGAATTTAGAGGATGACAAATTATATAGAATAAAGAGTCATGACTACCATATATTTATGCAAATATTTATTCCACTTATTTACTAACATTTATTGCTAACAGGAATATGGGATGCACTCATGGAGATCAATCATTTTTTTAGAGATATATGCTTTAATAAGTTATATACTCAACACATGAAGAAGCTTCAAACGAATATCGTTTAGATAATCTACAAACTTAAGATGATATTCCCTCTATTTTTTTTTTACTCAATGGAGCATTTAACCATATATTTATCATTTGAGGTAAAATTTTGAGGCCTTGTCCAGTGCAGATGGATGTATCCGTTCGAGAAGTTATAGATTGTACATGTATTCTAATTAATTACAATTTTTTTTTATTTTTTTAAAATTAAAATATTTATTTAATTTCATGCAAATAATTGTTCAACCTAAAGAAAAAGGTTAAAAATAGGACGCATGTTGAAGTTTCGATATGCGAGGCTTATATTGTTGAAGAGATCTCAACATTTATCTCGTATTATTTGGAGCCTCACTTGAGAACAAGAATCAACTGCATTTCAAGACACAATGACAGTGGGAAAGTGCATTCTAGCGAGAATTTGTTAATATTTTCTCATCCTGGATGACCTTTACCAAAAAATACTGCGAGGGAAAGATATTTGACAAAAATAAAATCTAGACATGCACATAATTATATGTTATTTAACTACGATGAATCGAGACATTTTATTCAGGAAGTACAATATTAGCATGTTGTTATTTTTAAATAATTTTTCTCTTGTGCTATTATAAACTGATAAATTGAAAAATTTCTCGTAGGCAACATCGTCAATTTTACTTTCTTAAAATTCAAATCTGATTGAATCTTAGATTTTCCAATTACAAGATGAATAATTTTCCACGTGATTCAGAACAAATGTAAGAATTACCTAATAATTCTTATCTCTCATAATATTTTCATTAAACTTTTCTCTTTAACTGTTAATAATTGTAATCTTGTACTAGGTTTATCAATTGAAAGAGAATGTTAATAGTGGTTTGAATGTACTATGTTTGGGTTCTTCAAGAAAAGTTAAGTGCTATAATGAGTATCTCAGCAATGGATATATCTTTCATACTGAAAAATATAGTCAAGGTAGAATACATATAATAACGGAGTTTGTGTTGAAGGATCAACTTCTAATGAGTTTGAAGTTGATTATTATAGAAAGTTAGAAGAGGTGATTAAACTGCAATATCATAGCGAGCTTTATAAAGTTTTTTTATTCAAATGTTATTGGTATGATACCATCGATAGAGAAATCAAAGTAGATCCTTATTATGGTTTAGTCTAAATTAATACAAAGACTAGACTTCATAACATCGACAATGTCTTTGTTTTAGCCAAGCAATGCATAGAAATTTATTACATATATACTTCTTCATTTAGAAAGAATCGTTCAATAATTGGTTATTCGTAGTGAAATCAAACCTAAAGGTCATGTCCAAGTTGTTCAGGAACAATGATCCTCGTCTTCTTGCCTTCATTTGTTCCCCCTAAAAAAGCATCAGACATGCAAATCGTTAATTGCCACGGATGAAAGGCTTGTTTAGAAGCGTAATAAAGATTCTTTTTAAAAGTGATTTTTGCTCAAAAATATATTAAAATAATATATATTTTATTTTTAAAATTTTATTTTAATATTAATATATTAAAATAATCTAAAAATATTAAAAAAATAATTTAAAACTAATTTTAAAAAAAAACATAACTGGACTGGAATGTTAAACTTGCCGAAAACCTAGAAGTTGAGCGCTCCTTGCAAGGAGGTTGATTCATGGAAATTACACGGATGTTATAAATCGCATATCTTCCATGTGCCCAATTACAAAGACACCTGATATATGTGCGGCTGCGGCTGCGGCTGCGGGCCTGCAAGAATAAGCATAAAGAGAGTCCTCGTGGATGAAAATTAAACTAAATTTTCTTTCTGACTCAGGCACGATCAAGTTACTTTACAAAATAAAAATAAATAAGGGGATAGGAAGGAAAATTCAGTCACTCATTTGCTTAGACAAAACAGTAGTAAACAAAAATCAGCTCCTAACAAAGCAAAACTGGGGCCAGCTAAGATAAAGGTAAATCTATAACCTAAAACCATTGACAAACCCGGTTCTTCTCTGCTCCATAAAACAAGAAAATATTTGCTTAAAGCACTAGTCTGTTATTCTCCAGAACTTCATGCTTTCTTGGTCCAATTTAGTGACGTCCTTCCTCTTTTTGGATAACTAGGCTGGATTCTGGAAACCATTTTGCTCGTCGGTAAATTGTGCTGCCAGACGTGCGAGGCTGCGAGCCCGTAATTCTTCCAAGCTCTCACCTTCCTTTGCTCTCTCCAGAACCTGAAAAATAGAGCATTGGTTATAAACGTTTAGTCCTATTGATTGGATAATAAGCATGGTTTAGAAATTTTCTGAAACAAAATAATCACCTGGCCAAATGGGCTAAATAGTTGTGTGAGATCTTTCTCTGTTGCCTCAAAAGCTACATTTCTCACAAGTAGTTTTGTAGAACTCTTATCCTTCCCAGCCTTTTTCACTGCATGTTCATCCTTCTGGGCATGGCAAAGTTGCAAAATATGAGCATGGCCATCCAAAACAGTTCCCTGAACAAAAGATTGGAAAAATGAAGGTGAGCAAAAACAGCAGCAGATTTCAACAACTATACACAATGTCTGGATTTGTAATTACTTGTAGATCTCTGCAGATATTTGTAGCTGTTTCCACAGAATCAATTAACTCTATAAAGCCAAAACCCATTGAAACATTCTTCCCCTTTTTTCATGTGCTTCTTTATCTGCATGAGAAACGAATGAAATGAAATCCAACATAAGAGTGATACAGAATATACAATACAGTTAAGGTTACAATGATCTAGATTATTACCCTGACACTTTGGATTCTCCCTTCTTTCATGTGTTCACCAAAGTGCTTTTTCAAAATTCCATCAGCAGTCTTGAGATTCAGGTTCTTGACAAACAAAGATCGCGACTGTAGCAAAACAGACAACAAACCAAAAAAATGAAAAATAAAGAATGAAGTTGGGAAACCACAGCTATAAAACCAATCTCTTATAATTCACAATCTTTTGTGGTATCATATAATTCACAACCTTGCAGTAGTATAGTTCCAAAATTGAAGGAGATTGATTTACTATATCTATAACTTCAAAAAAAAAAAAAAGAAAAAAAAGATAAGGAAACAAATGCAGAGGAGAAATGATAATGGTCTAACCTCAATTCTATCAGGATCCATTTCGGATATTTCTTCCAAACTTTGCACCAGTATCACCCTCTTAGGTTACCCGATTCACGGGTTTGTTGGATTTATCCATCAAATCTAATATATATTGTTTTTGTCCTTCAATCTTTTTAATTGTTTTTTTATTTCACTTTTTTTTTAATATTGAATTGGTTGGAAAATAAAATTCATGATTTATTTTTATGTACTTTTTATAGGGTTATCACAATCTCAAATAAACATATTTTTTAGAGTTGATGCCTGATTTTACAAGCATTTA
>Ga0325410_1008467_pt1 | contig 11137 bp, 5 predicted proteins | sample PopdelMetagenome_16_FD_206182 | JGI IMG/M metagenome (GOLD analysis project Ga0325410, IMG submission 206182) | Populus deltoides microbial communities from Bellville, Georgia, United States - Xylem-PdIQD-R3 | ecosystem: Host-associated > Plants > Phyllosphere > Stem > Wood/Secondary xylem...
ACTTAAATATATTCAAAGGATTTTATTTTCTGTATTTCGTTACCAACTTTTTTCTACCCCCCAACGTACCAAGAAGGATTTTTATTATTTTTTATTATTATAGATAATTTAGACTCTAAAAATAATGATATATTAATGATGTGGTTTTTAGTCCTAAAATGAAACATATATGGAAGGGATATAAACATGTTTAGTTAAAGAAAAAAATAGAAAAATAAAATAAACATGTTTCTTAAATAATTTTGGAACGAATGTTTGTACTTAAAACACAAGGTGTCCCCTTTATCTTCATTGTTTCTATTTTTATTTATTTATTTTAAAACAGTAATCAGCTTAGAACTTTTATGATTTTTATAATTAAGTGTTATAATTTTTTCATTAGCTGAGTTATTCATCTATCAATAATAACCATGCAATAAAGTTTCTAGATGTATTTCTATTATAAATTTGCTGATATAGTTATTAAATTACATTAAATGATGACATGAATAAAAAAAAACCAAGATCCAAGTTATGGGTTAGAAGAGTCAACCTGGATTGATTAATTTTTTTTAAAAAAATCAAAATGATGTTATTTTGATAAAAAAAAGTTTACCCGAATCACGGGTTAACTCGGGTTTTTGACTTGCTTAAGCTAGGTTACTTCTTCTTTTATTTTTTCTTTAACCGAACTGGTCCAAATCTTTAATTGGTTGAGTCCCGGTCCAAATTTTATAACTAGGCTTACCAAATATCTTAAAAGAGGAACTTTTTTTTTTCAAAATTAAGAAAAAATCTTAGTAAAAGAATTCATATTTTATTCTCATGCTCATAACATTAATGAATTTTCTAGTAAGATTTTGATATATGTATGTCAACATTTTATGGTTTCGTCAACAAATTCCTAATAAATAAGCAACTCAATTGTTAAAAAAAAATTAATGTTGAGACATTTAATTATAAATATGTAAAAAGTTCAGTCATTTAGTATATCATTTTCCCTAATAAAACATAGAATAAAGATATTTTACTCAAATTGCACTAACCTTTATAATTAATTCTTATAGCATATGTATTAAAAAACTAACTAAGAAACGTGTTTAATTAAAGGAATATAAAAACTAAAACATAAATACAAAACAAAATTGGAAACTAATATAGATGTTTGTTGTCTTCATCAAGAATAGTACAACATATTTTTAACTCAAATATATATACTTTATCTACCTCGATACTTGAATAAATCTCTTTAGAGACAAAAATCTCTTCATGCTCATCTCAATTCAAACAAATGGAGGAAGAAATTTATGCAAATGAGTTCAAATTAAATCCTCATAATGCTTAATTTATGTATTTTCAAAACCCTATTGGAAGTCTCTTAATTTATAATAAATTTTTGAATCTAAGTTAATTGTCTCAAGCTATTCTACCTCGTATCGACAAAGTGGGCATGATGTGGACTTCTTCAACCAGTCGAAGATGCATTGTTCATGAAATATGTGTTTGCAAGGTAACCTTGTAAGTCCAACCCTAGCAGAAAATCTTTCCAAGCAAACCACACAAGAATTACAACAAGATTCATCACCATCGACGTCCTGCGTCTCCTTCATGTGAAACCTCTCTTTCTTGAACTTGTTCAACGTTGATATTGATGCACCTCTTGACACAACCGCATGATCTTCTTCATCAAAATCAAATATTGGCACGTTTATCCCATCCAAGCTCACTTCCTCAACATAATCCTCGACAATCACTACATGAGCCGACACGCAAAACCCTTGACGACCAGCTCGTTCCTTAGCAAAATCACTAACAAAAGAACCAATGTTTGAGGCAACATCATGGCATAAAGAAACATCATCAAGATTAAGCATATCGGAGACAATGCCGCACATATAACTAGTGCAAGAATCAGGTAAGGAAACAAGTTGAGGAGGAACTAGGCATGACCTGTGTGAGTCTGGGCAAGATGGGTGTTCATTTTCTAGCAACAACTCTCCTGATCTAGAGTCTTTCCATGTCACTTTGTTCTTTCGTTGTAAGAGAATTGAGACTTGGAACAAGGGTTTAGCGTTACACGAATCATGCATATTGGTTCTTGATATATTTAGGGGTGAACCAAAATAAAATCTTCTACCCACTGGATCTAATGAAAGGGACAAAAGGAGAGGCATGTTGATAGAAACAGATCGATTGAATACGTATAGATACAAGAAAGTTCTTCTTCCTTTTAATCTGTATTTTTACATAGAATGAGTGATGGAACTATATAGGGTTTGGGTATTGGAATCCTTATTCCTATAGGAGATGTAATACTTTATATGTCGGCAGAATTCAGGCTAATTATGGCTGCCATGTGTGAAAAGAAAAGATTAGGGATGATTAGTGGCATGATTTCAAAGACTAGGAAGAAATCAGGGCTTTTATTTCTTAACTGCGATCAAAATCATACAGAGAGAGGCCCGCTGGCCCAGTTGAAACAAGAATGAAAAAATCTGCTCCTTGATTAATTTTACCCTCACGGCTATGGAAAAGTGTCCCACCTTTCTCCCATGTGTTCTTTCATGTTCCTTATTTCAAAAGGACTGGACAGCAGAGACCAAAATTTGTTTCCTGATATGATACGGATGAAAGCAGTTCTCTCTGTATCTCTATAAATGCAAGGAAAATATACGTGGGCTGTTTCCACTAATCTCTTATTAAGTTTACTCTCTTGATTGCTCTTTCAGTTCGTGCGTGCGTGCGTACGTCTTCTTGTTTGTGTATTGCAAGTAGCTTCAATGGAAGTTACAAGAGTTGATGTTAACCTACATACAGTGAACACAGATGTGTTCGATCCGGGGAATTATGATCCTATGTTCCTTGTTCAAATTACGTTACAAAGAAAGCTTGAAATGTGGTTGAGTGTCATAGACCAAGAAGAATTACTAATGACCGGTCAACACCAGATTGATTCAGAGTCAGGCTGTGTGTTCGAAGTTCCTATTCAAGAAGTTGCCGTGCCTGCTTCATTCATCCATTACCTTGCCCAAAGGATTTCTGGTTTCAACCTTGATGCTTCCCTCTGTGTGGATTTAGCCTCATTGATTGCTTCCCATGCTTACCATATAGAGGGACATTGTAGAGGATTCTATGTGTCAGCTCATGTAGACCTTGTTGATGTAGATGTAAACGAAGTTGCGGCCTCGGAGATTAGGCCAATATTAGATAGCGAAGGTTTCACTCTACCAAGGGGTGCATCGGAGACAGTGTTGAAGAAGGAGAGGCTTTGTAAGAAGCAGGGGGGTGCTGATTCTTCTTCGGGTAGTACTTGTGTGGTTTGCTTGGAGGACTTTTCTAGTTCAGTTAAGCTCACAAAGTTACCTTGCTCTCACGTGTTTCATGACAAATGCATCTTTCGTTGGCTGCTATACTCTAAATCCTGCCCAATTTGCAGAACAGAAGTGGAATAGGTCAATAGCTCAAAATCGACATTGCACAGTCCATGCAATTATTGTTTTCGTTTAGAGGATTAGTTTGTTCCTTCTCTGTTAATCTGAAAATTTGTTGTAATTAATTTGAATCTAGTACTCAAAATTTTGTTCATTTAAGCAATGGCATGCATTATTAGCAATACTCTTCTGGGTATATATATATGTGTGTGTGTGTTCATGATGGAAGTATACTGGATCTTGAGTTAAACCAAGATGGGTCACCACCTTCCTTGTTCTTAATCTTAATCCCTCTTATTTCTGCTAAGTGGATAATGGAAATATATAGGTGAAATTTACACTTTCTCTCCTAATGACATCAGATGAAATTGAATTATTCATTACTGAATTGAAATAATGAAACTTAATTATGCATTAGTGGCTGAGATTACCAGAACATGCCTTGTGGATCATATGTTATATGCAGTACAGTTACGAAAACCAAAAGAACTATTGTTGACATATAACATGTAGTAAAACCAATTTCTCTTGTTGATTATCCAACAATCATTCATAATTATGAAGGAAATATCTCATCAGGAATTGCCAGAGGATGTGTATGGTGCGTGGAATCCTAATTAGCTGAAGCCAAACTTTGTAAAGCAGACAAGGAGTTTTAGCCGGGTGTGGTAGACAAACATCATTAAACTTTGTAAAGAATCCTAATTAGCTGAAGCCAAACTTTGTAAAGAACCCTAATTAAATAGTTTTTCTTTTCTCTAAACTTTCCAGTTTTTTTCTGGAAATTTCACCCTTCTATTTTAACTGAACTGAAACCATGTTCTGTTTTCAATAAATTGACCAGGGCCTAGTAAACACCTAATTTTCTAATTTAGTCCTTCTCATTAACTATTTTTGCCTGATTGGTGAAGACTTGTAACACAAAAGGCCACTCTTCCCCTGAGTTTTGGAGACAGACATCAATGCTGAGGGTTCTCTGTACCTCAATGACCATGATTTTATCAAGAATTTTGTCATGAAATTAATAATCATATAAATTTTTAATTGTTTTGAGAAGATTTGAATTCGTGATTATTAGAAAACAAACTCAAGACTTAACCAATTAAGTTACCCCTCAAAATTAAAAAATATCATTTTCTTGGATGGACGGACATTGTATGTCATTAGTTAAGAAAGTTGGCCATGCTTTTTCTGGGTCATCAAAGCCTTGGTCTCCATGTAAGTACAAGCTGAATTTGAACTTTCAACAAATTTGATCAACACTGCTTAAAATTATGATGCGCAGGATCATGTTTAACAACTTTAGTCAATAGATCGTTGCTACAGAAACTATACAGTTTAGAGGGTAGCAAATTTGTGTTGATGGCAAGTTTGTGTTGCTACAGAAACTATACTTTAATCCAATTGGGTGCCGCCGGTCATGGCCAACGGACCGACCAGTAATGGCGGCATTCAAGGTTTGAACAAGGCAGCTCGCCTCTTCAATGCTCACCTGAAGTCTTTAGTAGATGTCGGCAAGCAAGAAATGCCTGGCTCTAACCTTGTCTGTCAATTCATACAAGATGATCAGAGGTATTTTAGAAAATCCTGTCTCGAGAGGTACATATTTCTTTTTCATAACTATTAATAACCAAACAGATTAACCAACTAGATGATTCTTTAATGGATGACAGGGAAGTATCTGCTTCATAGCTGGAATGATTTGACTAGTTTTAGGATCTCTGTGTAAACAGGATTCAAAGACATAAGCAGTGCTTGCTATGTCCTTGAATGGAGGAAATGGCATCCTATGCAAAAAAGAAGGGCAAACCTGTGAAGACAGGAGCATTCATATTAAACAACTGTCCTCGCTTTAGTTTAATTTCTCTCTAAGATTATTTTGTTTTTTAAAAGTGTTATTTATATATAAAAAATATTAAAATATAATATTTTTTAATTTTTAAAATTTATTTTTGATATTAATATATCAAAACAAACCTAAAACATAAAAAAATTAAAATTTAAATAAAAAAATTAAAATTTTTAACAAACAATCAGCAATTGATAATAATTTATAAGTTTTCTTGGGAATACAATGATTAATTTTTGTCTACTAAAAAAAGGTTTTATACCTCATTTTAGTATTTGTTTGAAAAATACTATCTCCATGAAATATTTTTTTGACATATTATAAATACCACCAAAAACAGTTTCTCCTGCTCCTTACCCTCAATTGCTCTTATAATAAAATTGAGAAAAATCCCATTGGGAATTGCTATCTATGGTTCATGGACAGTGAAAATTACAATTAGTTATTTAGTGTATTGTTAGTGTTTTGAGAGGAAAATTCATATTTTTTTATTTTTTATTTTTATTTTAAAATTATTCTACAAATAGATTTATTTTATATTATTGTAAATTTCTATCTTTTCTAAAATTTTGGACAAATAAAAAAAAACACTTTTCTTAAAACAAACCATTGGTTGCACAAATCCCACTTATAAATTTCAAAACCTAGAACAAAGCAAAAAAGAAGAGAGAATGAAAACTCAAAATCTCCTCTTCTATCTACTTCTCTTCTTCTGCACTACAGCAACATCACAAACAACGATCCAACTAGGCGCCACTCTATCAGCTTCAAACCCAAACAAAACCTGGTCATCACCAAACAACTCATTCTACATTGGATTTTCCCAAGTGGGCTTCTCTTCTTCTTACACCTTAACCATCAACTACAATGGTGGTGTCCCAATTTGGACAGCAGGCAATGCCACCACCACAGTTGACTCAAAGGGTTCCTTTCAGTTCCTGTCCTCTGGCAACCTCCGCCTCCTTAACGGCTCTGGCGCCATCGTTTGGGACTCTAACACTGCTCGCCTTGGTGTTACCACTGCTTCACTTGATGATTTTGGTAATTTAGTGTTAAAGAATGGAACTTTTTTTGTTTGGTCTTCATTTGATAACCCAACTGATACGATAGTGCCTAATCAGACTTTTACTGTGAATCAAGTTTTAAGATCTGGGTCTTATTCTTTTAGGTTTCTTAGTACTGGAAATCTCACTTTGAGATGGAATGATAATATAGTATATTGGAATAAAGGGTTGAACTCTTCTGCTGATGCTAATTTGACTTCACCTGCTTTGGGGTTGCAACCAAATGGGATTTTGACAATTTTTGATGTTGCTTTTACAAGTGGGTCATATATTGTGGCATATAGTAATGATTATGCTGAAGGGAGCACAAGGTTGAGGTTTCTGAGGTTAGAAAAAGATGGGAACTTTAGGATGTATAGCACTGATATAGGTAGCGGAACTGCAACTATGGTATGGTCTGCTTTGACTGATCAATGTGAGATTTTTGGTTATTGTGGGAATTTGGGGATTTGTAGTTATAATGACTTGAGTTCGAGTTTGAGTCCGACTTGTGGTTGTCCATCTGAGAATTTTGAGCCTGTTGATGTGAATGACAGTAGACAAGGGTGTAAAAGAAAAGTTGAGATTGAGAGTTGTGTGGGGAGTGCTACCATGTTGGTGTTAGATAATGTGAAATTCTTGACTTATCTGCCTGAGACAGTATCTCAGGTTTTCTTCGTGGGGATATCAGCTTGTAGGTTGAATTGTCTTTCTCAAAGTTCTTGTATTGCTTCAACATCTTTGTCGGATGGAACTGGCTTGTGTTACCTGAAAAATCAAGGTTTTATTAGTGGATATCAGAATCCAGTACTTCCCAGTACTTCATATGTGAAAATTTGTGGGCCAGCACGACCAAACCCTCCACCTGGTGTGCAGATTGCAGGGAAGAGCAAAAGTTCGAGATTGCGTGTCTGGGTTGTTCTTGTTGTTGTTGTGATTACCCTTTTGGGTTTGATTGCTGTGGAGGGTGGTCTGTGGTGGTGGTGTTGTAGAAACAGTCCCAAATTTGGCAGTTTGTCAGCTCAGTATGCACTACTGGAGTATGCATCTGGTGCTCCAGTGCAGTTCTCATATAAGGAGCTGCAGCATTCGACAAAAGAGTTTAAAGAGAAGCTTGGAGCAGGAGGGTTTGGAGCTGTTTACAAAGGGGTTCTAGATAATAGAACAGTTGTTGCAGTTAAGCAACTTGAGGGAATTGAACAGGGTGAGAAACAGTTCAGGATGGAGGTTGCAACTATTAGCAGCACTCACCATTTGAATTTGATCAGATTGATTGGTTTTTGCTCTGAGGGTCGTCATAGGCTGTTGGTTTATGATTTTATGAAAAACGGGTCTCTTGATAATTTCCTTTTCACTTCAGAAGAGCAGTCAGGAAGATTGTTGAGTTGGGAGCAGAGGTTTAACATTGCCCTTGGGACTGCAAGAGGAATCACATATCTTCATGAGGAATGCCGAGACTGCATTGTTCACTGTGACATCAAGCCAGAGAACATTCTCTTGGATGAGAACTACAATGCCAAGGTGTCTGACTTTGGTCTTGCAAAGCTTATAAATCCTGAGGATCACAGATATAGGACACTGGTCAGTGTTAGAGGGACAAGAGGATATCTGGCACCAGAGTGGATTGCAAATCTTCCAATAACTTCCAAATCTGATATCTACAGTTATGGGATGGTTTTGTTGGAGATAGTGAGTGGCAGAAGGAACTATGAAGTCTCATCAGAGACAAACCGTAAAAAGTTCTCTGTCTGGGCTTGCGAAGAGTTTGAGAAGGGTGATGTTAATGCAATTTTGGACCAAAGGCTTACACACCAAGATTTGGATCTTGATCAAGTGACAAGGGCTATTCAAGTGAGCTTTTGGTGCATCCAGGAGCAACCATCTCAAAGGCCAACGATGGGGAAAGTGGTGCAGATGCTGGAAGGAATTTCTGAGATTGAGAGACCACCAGCTCCAAAGACAATAACAGGAGGTTCTTTTGGTGGAAGTAATGTAAGTGTGAGTAGCAATGTCAGTACTCTCTCGACTTTTGAGGTTTTAGCACCCGCTCTCTCATCTTCCTCATCATATCAGACTATAGGAATTTCACCTTTAGCTTCAGCAAGAAATATAGAGAGGACTTCATCACTGCTGCATTCAGACTCAAACTGAAGCTCATCTTCACATTGTCCTTTTGTCTACATTACTGAGGAACTTGTATGCACATGTTTTTGACAAAATACTATACAATGTTATGATAGACATAGAACCTTATAAAAATTATTTTTAACTGCAGTATATAGATTTATCAAGAATGACCTTTTGCCATCATACATTAGGAGATGTTTATATAAACCAGTTCATTCAAGAAAGGTCTAATTACTATCCTCACACGTAAATGCTATATCAAGGTCCAATAAACTGGATATTATTATGCTTTTGCATTTTCCTTTTCCTTCTTGCCTTGAATGGGAAGGTGACTGCTGGACTTCTACCTGTGGTGTATTTGAGTTTCGGGCTTGGAGAGATGTTTCCTTTGTACGTGTATTCCCACCTTTTTGATCAGTGAAAGTCTTTGATCTGTCTTTGACCGTGGGATAGGCTTTAAGCTGAATCATGTAAAATTGTCAGGCCTTTCTCCTTCATTATGCTTTGAAATTCCCAACAATTTTGAAGAGGTCTTGGAGTCATCAGCGAGCTAATAGTGTTTGCTCCAAGGATACGTTTGTTTATTTATTGAAAAGTAATAAATTTTAAAGAAAATAAATTTTGAAAAAGTATTTTCTGTTTGGTAGTGTAATGAAAAATAAGTTGGAAAATACTTTTTAGTATTTGGTTATATCATGGAAAATGAACTGAAAAATAATTTATTAATGTTTTATTTTTTTCAAGTTTATTAAAATAATGAGGAATAAGTCTTACAAATTAAAAAGTTGAATGAGAATAAAATTGAAAAAAAAAATATAATTTCATAAATTATCTCAAATAAAATAAATAATAATCAAAATAATAGAGATCAAATCTAAAAAATTAAAATAAATAAAAAATAAAGAAATTAAAATAATAATAATTAACATTTCATAAATTATTTCAAATAAAATATGTAATAATCAAAAGAATGAGGACCAAATTTGATAGATAAAAAATTTCAATAAAAAATAATAAGAAAAAAGCAAATAGCAATTATAAAAATAAGATCAAAATTAATATAAAAATTAAATTTTAAGAGATGAAATTGAAAAATAAATATTCAAAACAAATTATATATAGCAATCAAAAGTTTGAGGATCAAATTTGATATAATCAGCAAATAATAACATTTCTAAAGTTTTCACAACTTCCGGAAAGTGTTTTCCGCTCAAATTTTCAAGAAAAATATTTTCCTGAAAACCAAGCCAAATTTTCCTTTGACTGGAAAGTGTTTTCCGTTGACCAACTTTTCTAATGGCAAACAAACACAAGAAAGTTTTGAAAATGATTTCCTAGAAACTATTTTCTGGAAAACAAACACAACAAAAAACACATTTTTTTAGAAATCAAATCAAATTTTTCTTTGACTGTAAAGTGTTTTCTGTTGATCAGAAAGTGTTTCCGTTGATCAACTTTTCTAATAGTAAACAAACACAGAAAAGTTTAAAAAGTGATTTTTCAAAAATTATTTTTCAAAAAACAAACATGACTGAAATGAATTTCATCCATTCTGTAGAGTTTTTCATCCATTATGTTAATTTTAATAACTGAACATGCAATACATGCCATCCATATCTACTGTGCTATTACTTTAGTCGCGAGCTCTTTTTCCCTGCTGCAACTTTTTCCTTCCTTGCCATGGTTACCCCTTCCATGGAGATTCTTGAACTTAAGATACCATTTATTTTTTTATTTTAAAAGTTTTTTTAAAAAAATTAATTTTTTATATATTTTTAATCGTTTTGAAATGCTAATATTAAAAATAAATTATTTAAAAATAAAAAAAATATTATTTTAATACATCTTCAAATAAAAAATATTTTAAAAAATAACCGCTGTTATAATAACAAATGAGCTCTAAAAATCTAAACAAAACTCTGGAAATTTTTGGCTTAATTCTTTTAAATCCTGCTAGATGGCATCTTCCACAAACATGTTAGACCATTGAATAAAACCCATTACTGCTGCCTTGCTATCTTTTTCAGAGTTGTTTGGGATTGTTTTTCAAACAATATTTTATTAAATTAAAAAAAATATTTAAAAATAATTTTTTTATATTTTTAAATTATATATACTGATATCAAAAATATTTTTTTTATTAATGCCATGCTTTATTGCTTAAATGGGTGAAACTTCACATACACATAAATATCTTCTGTGACGAATTCTTTTTCAGTCTTGTGTTTGTCTGCCACATGTTTCATTCTATTCTCGGCTATATTCATCTGTCCTTGTAACTACATATCCATATTAACCTTTCTGGAGCTTTTCCCACTACAACCACCAAACTAGCTTCCTGTGGTGACAATTCCATGTTAGAAGGTGGAAATCCAGAAAGAGCTTGAAAAGGAGTCATTTTAATGGCAGTGTTGAAACTTGTATTAAACCACCACTAAGCTAACGACAACCACTTCAACCATCTTTTGGGATTATGCATGGTTATGTATCTTAAGTAAACCTCCAAACATTGGTTCAGCTTTTCGGTTTGTTCATCTGATCATGGATGACATGATTAGCTTATACGTAACTCGACTTTTAATTTCTTGAGTAGTTCCTGCAAAACAAGCTAATAAAAACTGTCCCTGTCATTCAAAATAGCAGCTGGAAGTCCATGGAGTTAGTAAAGATGATCCATGAATAGTTGTTCTACTTCTTGAGCTGTAAAA
>Ga0325410_1008471_pt1 | contig 11136 bp, 3 predicted proteins | sample PopdelMetagenome_16_FD_206182 | JGI IMG/M metagenome (GOLD analysis project Ga0325410, IMG submission 206182) | Populus deltoides microbial communities from Bellville, Georgia, United States - Xylem-PdIQD-R3 | ecosystem: Host-associated > Plants > Phyllosphere > Stem > Wood/Secondary xylem...
TAACTACATGTCTATTATTAATAAAGGCTTAATTTATCTTTAATATTTATATAATATTATATTAATGAATCTAATATTTGATTTATGAATTTAGAGTAAAGATAAAGTCCATAAACAAAAATGTTTTACAAAGAAAATAATAAAGTAATTATAATTATGCGATTCCTATTGCATCAAAGCATTATTTCTAAAATGTTCATAGTCAATGATCTTTTAAATATTAAATATTGAACATTCATTAGAGCTATAGAGACTAATATATATTATATTATCTCATTTATGAAAGAAAACAATTATTCTCATAAGCTCAGGTATAAGAAATACCTAGAACTAATATGCAGGTGCTTCTCATAAGACATGTACACTGAATTAACCCACATGCAAATTTTATATAAAGAAATCACCTATGTCTATGAAAAGGTTCACGTGATAGTTGTGTAAGTGATCCTTAAACTTGAGATCACTAAGTTAGTTTATATACAAAATGTTATTCTTTAATCCTGTTGCATGTTATCTTAATTGAGGTAACGAAATGACATATATTAGGTATAACATGAACTATATGAAAGTACTTGAATGATCAAGAGAGGATTCATCACCCTAGATGAATTAAAAAAAAATATTTCATTTATTTTCAAATAGTATTGATGAGAAATCTTTGACCAATGTGGAATGAGATTTAAAAAGAATTTTAAATTTTATTCAAATGATCAATGACTATTATGTAGAGAATAAATATAATTTAGCATGACAGACATTCTTCATGCTTTAATGTTAAATCAAAACATTATTAATGAAAGAATATTAATTATACTGAGAAACCAATTACTGAAAGGTTAGTCAAACCATTAATGACTTTTCTAATATTTGGAGGATCATGACACGATGCTAAATAATATACCTAATCTTTAATATAAATTAATCAATTGTTTAATTGATAATAAATTAAGTCTTTTAATTTATTTAATTCTATTTAACTAAAATTATAATTTATATTTGAGCTAACATATTAAGAACCTAATGGGTCACACACATTAAGAACCATTGGTTAGAAATTAAATTGAGATGATTTAATTAAGTATGTCTTGATTAAAATATATTTTAGAAATTAAAGACTAGAATATAATTAATACAAAGATTATATTTCTAAACCTAGAAAAATCAAGTAAGGACTTGATTGAGTTAATTTCTAAAATTATCCTAAATTAATATATGGATATCATTCAGAGGGCAAATTGATATCTTGCTAATTTATAGGGTTTTTCATATTTTCCCTGTAAATTGTAAGTTATGCCTCTTATTTTAGGGGTTGTTGTCTGTTAGATAGAAAAATTATAAAAACAAAGAATTTGAGCTAGCACTCTAGACATAACAATCTCTCTTTCTTAAATAGGGATTTAGAAAATTTCTCACTGGTGTTCGTCCGGATTACCGTTGGAGGCCGGACAATTGGACAATTTATGGTTTGCGATAACCCAGCCTTTAAAGAATTATATAAAGATGAAGAAGATTAGATCTATAGGTAATAAATTCAAAACTCTAGATCTATCTAATAAGATCCTAGAGACTCCCGAATAATTGTTTCATAATTTTTATTGCAAGTATAATATTCAGGAAACCCAATACCAAACACCCCTTTTATTAACAATATAAGCCACCAATTCATTGGCTAAAAAACAAAGAATGAAGAAAATATGTTGTATCCCGAGACTTTAATGTACCATCGAGTGAAAAGGAGAGAGTCATCTCACAAATGTATCCTAAAGTCATTGATGTACCATCATGAGAGAAAAAAAAGTCATCTCTCTTTTTACACAGGCAGAATTAATCATTTAACTAGCAGTGATAAAATTACATAGACAAATTGAAGACTTATTCAGTCGATTAACAAAGATGAAAAAGAGAAGACTAGAGAATTGTGAAGAAAGTGATCATGAATCCATAGCTAAATTTGAGAATTCATTTTAAAAGCATGAGTAGATGAGCCGACTTCTTGATTAGAATAAGAATCATTGAGATTTCAGTTATCTTGTTTATGACAAGATAAAGGTGGATTAGTATTTCCTATTAATTTATGATTTTTTTTTATTTTAATGATAATTATGTTGATAATAATAGTATAAATAGTGAATAACAACAAACATGATGTTATTAATAATGTCCTAATTGATAAATTAGAGGTTGAGTGCAAATAGAATTAAATGTTCTCAACAAATTAATTTAGGCAATGTTGATCCTTTTGATTATATAAATTTACTATTATAAAAAAGTTTACTATATGGATACAACACATGTTAGAGAAGCAAGTTTAAAGTTTACAATTCATTACTCTAGAAGCCAATTGAAGAGAAATAATTTGTCAATTATTGTTTTTTATACAAATTTTAACATGAAGGGATTGTATTTGATATCTAAAATTATTATACACTTGAAGCAAAGAAAGAAAAGGAGTTGAGAAGTTTTGATTGGACATCCAAAATATTTAAGCAAGAACAATTTGAACTTGAGGAAGTGTTCATTCCAACTCGAGGAGACTAATGCAGGAGGATTTGTAGGAGAGAATATTTGTTATTTTCTTATTTAGTAGAGGAATCATTTAATTTAGGAATTTTTATGTATTCAGTTTAGGCTAAGAACTAGTATAAATGAAGCTGTTTAGTTTGTATTTCAAAAAACTATGTAAAATAAATATTCAGTAATAAAATTAAAGTTTTTGGATGGTGATTCTATTCATAAAAATTTTATGTTGCTTGTTCTTGATGTTTTTCTTGTGTTGTTTTAATCTACGTCAAAGCCTTTTAAATTAGGTCTGGAAGATAGTGTTTGAGTCAATTTTGTTATTTTTCTTCTTATTTTTTTTATTTATAACTTAATTTTGGATTTTATATATTTTTTTATTTGACTTAGAATTTTCATTTTCGTTCCTTATAAAGATTGATGAGTTATTAACCTTTTAAAAGATAAATCACTTCAAAGAAATAAATACTCAATAATAAATGCATAATTCAACTAATTTTATCTTTATTGTGATTTTCCTGTGTTATTGTTATTATATTTATATATATATATATATATAAGACAAAAATTGCTTGCCTTAGGAGTGGTTGGGCAGCAACATCAAAGTTACAGTAATGTTAATTAAGTATTTTATCTTTTTTTAGTCAATTCTTCGTCCTGGCCCATTGGCCCTCTCATTCCCGGTTACGATCCCATCAGGCAACATCAGTCACTCTTGCTGTTCGGAATAATAATGAAAATATCAGAAAAACTACAAAGTAGGGTTCTTGCAAAATTGATGCATTGAACTTGTCTTCATTTCTCGTTAATGGCTTCGGCCCTCTTGACTACATGGATTCAGAGTCGTAGTGGACTTCAAATTCAGGAAAAACTCAAAAAAAAAAATGACTTGATTAGGTGAATCCAATGATATGCATATCCACGTTTGATTTCGTATCAAATTTATTTTTAAATTAAAACTAAAATAGCCAATCCAATTCAATTCAATTACGTAATTTAATATTTTATTCTAAATATAAAAATTATAATATATAGACACACACACTATCAATTCAATTCAAATCACATATAAAATTAATTTAAATTCCATTCATAGTTCCAAACAAATTGTTCGATGATTTTATTATAGTGGTTTTAAAAACAAAAGAAATATAAAAAAACTATTTAGATATATTTTTAAGTAAAAAATACTTTTAAAATATTTATTATTAAGATCTGAACATCAACAATGAGATTATCTAAACAAAAAACTCTAATTATTTAGAAACTTTCAATAAACTTCTGGTGGACAAGGAAGCAAATTGCATAAAATAATTCTTCTCAATTTTGCTTAATTAGCCAATAAATCTACAATATGATTATGCTTCTGAGCAATATTAAACATCTTAAAAGGAGTCCAGGAAATTTGTTCTCATTATTTTTCCTATTTTTTCCATGGTGATTTTTCCTGGAGATTGTGTGTAAAGGTAAAACATAGTTATTATTATCTGTGTTATTAAATTGTAATGTGTAATCTAAATAAATAATGTAACTCAAATATTTAGATTATAAATTTGTTTTTTTAAAGATTATCAATTTAAATTTTATAAATTTCAGAATTATTAAAAACTTATATAATTATTAAATTCAGAATCCATAAAATTAATAAATTTAGCTGAGTATACTTATACTAACTTAAATACTCGTATTAATTAAAAACAATTATGACGTGCACTGTTTCTTTTCCACACGTACTATCAAGTGAAAAAGAGAGAGTCATCCCACAATTGTATCTCAAAGTGGATGATGAATCATCATGAGAGAAAAAAAAGTCATCTCACAGGAAAAAAAAAAACAGTGAATGATACGTTTTGTGATGTATTTTATAAGAGTGATAGAGGTTTTTTGTTTTAATGGTAGAATTTAATTTTTAAAAATAATATAAAAATAAATTAGAGATTTTCAATTAATGTGTTTGATATTATGGTAGCTATTGTGGTTATTGTTTGGAAAAAAATTACTTTAATACTTTTTAAATTGGGGTTATAAAATAACTAAAAGAGATTAATGATTTTTAATTTAAATATTATAGATTTAATTACTAGTATTATATTAAAAAATAAATAATAAATAATATAAAATATTTTTTATTAGTTCATTAAATTATATAGAAATCTGAACACTTAAAACTACAAATTGTTTGATCTTTTGTTATTTTTTCTGAAAAATCACAATCTCTAGTTGTTTTCAATATGATCATTGTTAAGAATACTATTTACTATACTCATTGGCTCAAACCTTGGCATTGATATTGAAAATATCATCATTCTCAGTGGACACCATATTAGATTGGTTTGAAAAACATGAGAGAGATCTCACTTCTCTTTCACTCCCTGACAAAAACTTCACTGGTTACCACGCAGATGTAGGTAAAGTAGCTTGGAGTTGCTTTCAATAGAACGTAGATGCGTCCGCAAATTTTAATAGGTTTCATTAACAGTAAATAATGGTTTATCATTTACCAAACAACTGATACCTGCGGTTGCAACTAAACATGGAAGCTACCACGCTTTTGTTTGAGCCTGTTTAGAAATATAGTTGTGGTTATTTTTTAAAGCGTTTTTTATTTTGAAATGTATTAAAATAATATTTTTTTATTTTTTAAAAATTATTTTTAAGATCAGTATATCAAAACAATCCAAAACATAAAAAAAATATTTTTTAACAAAAATAAAAAAATTTAAAATTTTAAAAATACAGGTTGGTCGCGTTTCCAAACAATTTCTTCGGGTAAAAGTTTTTTGAAAAATGGACTTTTCTTTCAAATCACACATGTAACAAGTTTCTTCCCATACTAAAGTTTCTTGTGACTACCGGGCCCAATTGATGAAAGGTTTTTAGTCATCCCACACTGCCACTAAATGTCAGTCCTTTTTAAATAAGATATACGGGCCCAATTGATGAAAGGTTTTTAGTCATTCCACACTGCTACTAAATGTCAGTCCTTTTCAGATAAGATATAGAATCTCAAAATATTTATTTAAATTACTTAATTTTTCAAATCTAAAGACTTATTAAAATGAAAACAAAACAATGAGAAAAATCTCATCCATATAATAAAGAAAACAAGGGAAAAAAACAGTTTTCACTTGCTAAAAGTAGCCTACAATAGCCTAGATATTATAAACACAACTACTTCAACATAAAATATTAAAATGTTTATAATTTGTTATAATTCTCAACCCAAAACCTTGATTTTTACTCAAAGATTATAAATTTTTCAAGTTACTTATTTAGTAATGTCTGGGAAAAAAAATGATATAGCCAATGTGGGATTTGTGTTAAAACTATACACTCATATTTGATGGTTCAGGCTTGGTTTTGAATTAATTTTAAAATTAATTTTTTGGTTCAGAAAATTGTTTTTATTAATATAAGTGTTTAGACTAAATTACCTGTATCTCAATTAATTTCATGAACTTTAACAGAAAAGATTATCTAACCATTCGATTGTCACTTTTTATAGATTAGGATCATTGTGATGAGAAAATCTCAAGTCACTTTTTATATGTTTGTACTCCTTTATAAGTGTGATGTAACCCTTTAAAATAACAGTCAATTTATTTTGTGTTAATAATATTTACACCAAATAACAGTCAATTTATTTTGAAAGACAAAGAATAACAAGGATTTTATTTTCTTCTTTCCATCCAAAATTTAGCAAGCAAAAACTCTCATTTATGTTTTATTATTTACTTCATTATCTAATATAATTTTATTATGTGATTCAGTTCTTTTACGCATATATGTATATTGCAATTTTATTATTCCTTTTGTTTATTATACGATTATTAATTTTGCACATATTTAATTTACACTAAACAAGTATTTATTTAATAACAATCTAACAATAATCACCAATAATTGAAGGAAGTGGAGCAACTTAGCAATGGTTTCTCTGTACATGTTGTTTGCCATAGCACATGCGCTTGTATTTTCAGGGGAAAAAAAATCATTTTTAGAAAAAAAATATTTCAAAAACAAATTCTATTATTTTAGTTGAGAGCCTAACCGAGGAGAAAAATCAGAATTAAGGAAAAAATTAGCTAAATTTACAAGTCAATGACCACAATAAAAGAGATGGAAAAGTTTGGAATTTCAATTAACTCAATTAGGAGCTTAATTGAAGAAAAAATTAAAATTTAAAGTCAATTTGATCAAAAATAAAAGAATTAAAGGATTAAAAATCAAAATGAAAGAGCTACTGAAATTTAAGGATCCAGGTGGTTCAATTAAAGTCTCAATTGAAAAGGAAGATTGAAATTTGGAGTCAAAATATCTGACAAAAATTAGAATAATCAAAAGACAAAGGACCAAAATCAAATAGATGCTGGAATATGGTGACCGTATTAGTTCAATTAGAGGCCTAATTGAAAAAAAAATTGAGATATAGGATCAATTTGATCAAAAATGTACAAATTAAATATCCAAGAGCTGAAGTGTAAAAGGTCTCAATATTGAAGGATGATTATGAATGTTATGAAGGGCTTAATTGAAAGAAGTCTTGAAAAAACAATCCAAAATTGGCTGAATATGACAGAATTAAAAAATCAAGGACTGAATTAAAAATAAAAAAATTGAAAAAGAATAATAAGCAAAAGGGAAAGACACACACATGATGAAGCTTAGAAACCAGGAAACAACAGTTGGGTATGGGATTCACTGTTCCCGTGATCAAGCTCCCTTGTTCGAGGTTCGGTTGCTTTCACTGTACTATTTTTTTAGGATTTTTTTTAAAATTAGCACAGCAATAATATAAATTTACAGAATAATATTGTTTGTATTTTTTCAAAAATAATATATTTTTACCTTTAGCATGTAACGCTTCAAAAAAATAATATTTAGTTAATATCATATTACCCAGACAAACTCTTTCTGTAATTGTGTTTAAAGAAACCACAGTAAATTTTCTAGAATGTCGTGTCTGCATTAAAACAGCTTATACAGATAAATTTCTTTGAGTATAAACTTCAACTCTGTTAAAATAGAAGATAATTGATATTGAAACATCAACAATTAATTGATGTTGTAGTTGAAAATAATGATATTAATTAAAATTTTATTTTTTAATTATAGTATTAATTATTTATTGCAATTTACAAATATAATATTTAATATATATCATGAGTGTTAATTCATTTATTTTTTTAAAAAAAGAATAAAGCTAAGCCGTGCTAATGAAGAGTAGTTAACTTGTGTACACATTGTATTTTGTTTTCTAGCTGGTAAGTACAAGGGTGGAGCTAGGATTATTTGTTAAGAGGGGCCAAAATTAATATAACAATATATAATATTTGTTTTAATTTATTGTACATGAGTTATAAAAAAACATGCATAATTTAGTTTTATTCAAATAACTTACTACAAACATATAATGATCTTTGTATAGGATAAAAGGTTTGAAGCAATACCAAATTGACTCAAAGCAATGAAGTTAATTTCATTTTCATAATATATCCATCACTTTAATATTGTTGGTCTTTATACTTATTAAATATAAACATACAAAGTATATAAAAAAACATTAGCTAAAGCGAAGCATTGATAAAGTTTGAAATAAAGCAAAAAATAATGAAAAATGATTCTTAACAATATCCATTCTAGTAAGAGGTTGCTCACTAATCAACGCAAATTCTTTGTAAACTGAAGCATATTGGGGCTGCTCAATCTTAACATCAACATTACACATTGGAGTTGGTTCATTAGGCTATGAGTTATCAATATTTTTTTTCAAAAAAAGAATCAATTCTTCTTATTTTGTTCATGGTTCAACCTAAAATCAAAACATATATCGTGAGAAAAAATTGATAATTTTGGCAGCTCTACTAAAAACAAAACATAAAAAAATCCAAGTATAATCAAAACAAACCAATAAAATATATCTAATTAATTAGAAAAAAAATCACTATAACAAGAATTCAAAAAACAATTGGTAGAACTAGCAAATCTGAGAAAAAAATAGATTTTAAATTTAAATTACCTTATTTTGTTTGATGAAAGATAAATTAATTAGTAGCTTTACTTCAATTTTTCCGCAAAAATTTTTTTACTTGCGATTTGTATTTGTATTTTTGTTTTTGACTAGCTACATGATTTGTATTAGGGCTGCGCAAAATAATAACTTTATATTTGCAGAATTTATACTAGGGTTGCGCAAAATAATTCAAAGGAAATTAAAAATAAAATCATGCTTCATCACTATAAGAAGACCCATCTCTTTAAAATAAAAAAGCACTTCCTCACATTTAACTACCCAATAATAAAGAAAATTAAAATGTTTTGCAAGGACCATTAAAATGTTTTGTAGGGGGCTAAGGCCCTGCTTGCTCCCTTGCTTCTGCCCCTGGGTAAGTAGGGTGTTAGTACCGTACAAATTGGCCTCCATTATATATATATAATACATAATAGAAATTATTTCACTCACTCGGAAAACAGAGCAAAAAGATAAACGAATGAAAAACTAGAGATTAGTGAAGCTTGCTAAGAGAAATGTCAATAGAACCTATAATGGATATGAAAAACACTAAAAAATAACTCAAAGCAACAAAACATAAAATATGAAAACTCTAAACTTAAAAACCAAATCGTAATAATAAAGTTGAATTGATCCACTCGTTTGATTCTAAATATAACCCAAACTGATCGAACCTAACAGATTTGATTAACTACCATTATAAAGGTAACTGATCGACCATTACACAAACCAACTGATAGACTGGTCGGTCAGGATTTTTCAAAATCCTAACATGTCAATTTCCAGTCCATAGAGCCCAAAAAAATAAACCTTATGTTCACATTAACCTAATTTATTTCAGTTCAGTTAATATCTTAATACATAGATTAAATTTTTTAAATTATAAGATCATCAACTCAAAATAAAAACCCCAACTCTTCTTCGATTCTTCCACCTTCAATTCTCTAATTGTAAACAATAAGGAGAGGGAATGCCTACTTGTTTTCTCTAACCCTTCTTGAACCCAAAATCTTTAAGTCCAAAACCAAAATCTTTTTTTAGTGAGGGAGGAAAGTCGCAAAGTAAGGAGAAAAAAAGAAAAGAAAAAATGAAAAGAAAAAAAACAACCTCTGGTCACATAATAAATGTGAAATGTGAAAATTACATAAAAAAAAAACAACCTCTGGTCACATAAAAAACAAATTACCCATTTCTATGCATACAGGATTATAAGAAATATAAAAATTACATGGAAAAATAGTGTTCAGAAATGTGATAGTTGTTACTTTTTAAAGTGTTTTTTTTATTCCAAAACACATTAAAATAATATTTTTTTTTATTTTTAAAAATTATTTTTGATATCAGTACATCAAAATGATGTAAAAATATATTAATTTAAAATAAAAATAAAAATAAAAATATTTTTTTTAAAATATTTTCCAACCACAATCTCAAACACTTTAGTATCATTATAAGAATATAAAGCATACAATGATGTAAGTTGAAATAATCCCTAAAAAAATCGAAAATCGCATGCCTACCTATCTATCTCATCCCAATGCTTTATTACGTGAACCAGAATGTCTCTGGGTCATTCAATAATAAAATAGAGTTTTTTAATTTTTATTTCAAGAGAATATTTTGAAAAAAATTAAATTTAATAATAAATTTTTATATTAAATTTTTATATGATAATTCTATTTAGTAGAATTTTGTAAATATTTAATAATAAAATTTTAAATTAATTTTTATATAATAACTCTATTTAGTAGAATTTTTTGTGTTGCTTGAATTATATTTTTTTCTTGTGTTATTTTTATCTACATAAAAAACTCTCAAATTAAATTTTAAATTAGACCTCAAAACAAATTCCTTTTTATTTTTAACTTAATTTTGGATTTTATGTTTTTTTATTTAACTCAGAATTCTGATTTTTCTTTTTTTATAAATGTAAGTTTCTAATTTATTTAAAGAGTTATAAATCTTTTTAAAATAAAAAATATGTTAGAAAACAAATTGAGTGATAAAGTGCATAATTAAGCTAATTTTATCCTTTTTTTTGTAATTATTTTTTTCCACATCTAAAAAAAATCGAAACGGTCTTGCAAAATTGATGTATTAAACGTGTTTTCATTTCCTTTTTATGACATCAACCCTATTACATCATGGTTTTTTTTTTGTTTTAAATTTATATCATAGTATTTAAACTCCATTCAAGAAGTCATGGTTACAGTTTATATGAAATGGCTCGGGTTAATTATTTTTTAAATAAAAAAATAAAAATAATGTTATTTTGAAAACAAATAAAAAAGAAAAAAAATTAATTGTTTTTAACTAAATTTTTTTCAGATTGACCAGTTTGCGGATCAATCTATATTTTTAACCGAATTATATCAAATTAATTTTTTTTTCATTGTTATTTAAATATAGTTTAGCTTAAGTTTTGAATCACGAGTCAATTCATTAAATCAGATTGGTTTTCATGATTTGGATTCAATGTAATTCAAATGGAGGAAAAACTAAGAAAAGAACTTGGTGAGGTGAAACAAAAGATATGCTTACCTCTGGGCAGCAACATCAAAGTTACAGTAATGTTAGTTAAGTATTGCCAATAATTGAAAATGGAG
>Ga0325410_1008473_pt1 | contig 11135 bp, 3 predicted proteins | sample PopdelMetagenome_16_FD_206182 | JGI IMG/M metagenome (GOLD analysis project Ga0325410, IMG submission 206182) | Populus deltoides microbial communities from Bellville, Georgia, United States - Xylem-PdIQD-R3 | ecosystem: Host-associated > Plants > Phyllosphere > Stem > Wood/Secondary xylem...
CTTTTCAATCACGAGAAGTCAGAATGATCCCAGTTTTCCTGCTATAGACACAAGTTCTTCAGTGAATCAGGTGACAATCAGTCTTGTGGATGCTCGATAAGCTCTTCTAATAAAGTTATATGCAGAGCGTGTTAAGGATGTGATTACAGAGAATTCAGCAGTCTTGAGGTCTTGGCTTTCTTTGTTATATGGGATTAAGTGTTTGTGCAAATGGATGTGGAGATTGTTTTTTCCCTTTATTTCTTTCTTTCTTCCTGCTACTGCTTGAAATTGTGAAGGGGGCGAAGATTGCTGTATAAATCTGAGAATTGATCTCCTAGATTTTCTAACATAATCAACCATATTAGATAATAATTGTCTATGATCAATCAACCACGATTGATGGTCAACCAGAAATGACCATGATCATCAGTAAAAGCTATTTGATTTTTATTTTTTTCTAGTTAGATTAGAATTTCTTTCCTAGTTAAGTTATAGAGTTCTAATTTGATTTTCCTAGTTAGAAGTTAGACTTTATTTGGTTTAGATTTTTTCCAGATTAGATTTTTCTGATTAGAAGGAGTCGTTATAAGCTCTTATATATTTAGCTTCATATATTAATTTATGAGCAGAGATTAAAATTAATACTATTGACTTCAGAAATTTATTCAAAACCTGCTAGTTACATGGCTCGCCCTTCCCCTCATTGTCAGTTCTCTAGCAGCAAGAAAAAATATGATTGTGAATTCTACATTTGAAACTTATCTTTAATAAAATTAATTAAAGTTTCTATGCGTCAATATATGTCAATATTATTAAAATGTTATTTTTTTAACCAAATACCAAATAAAAAATTTAAAATATAAATGTAGATTAAAACACTTGATCCTATTTCGCAAGGAGCTATCAAATATCTTTTAAGTATTCATATAGCAATATTTTTTTATATAAGAAATGCATTAATTTAAATCTCATTTAAACAGAATAATTTCCTGCTATAGCATCTCTTTCTCTTGTCAATATATAGTTTCTCTACCAAATAAAAAAAAGTTTTTATTTTGTTATATGCATTCATTTAACAAAAATCAAAAGCAATCAAAATTAACAATGAAAAAGGTTTATGTCTAATTAAACCTTTTCATCTCATTAAATCATGTTGGTCAACCTGGAGGTCTCATGATCCAGCTCCTTGTCATGAGCTTCAAATTAGTTCGTGTAAAAGTTGAATTAATATGACTCAGTTGATTTGACGGGTCTAATTATAACCTAGTCAAAATCCAATTTATTTTTGGAATCTAGTTTTTGTAAATGTCATCATTTTAATTTTTTTTAATAAATATTATGACAACTACATTCTAGGTGGACTCTAGTTTTAAGGTGTGGCACAACTAACTTGGTTTACAAAACCAAAACCCAATTTATTTTTGAAATCTAGTTTTTGTATAACTTGATCATAGCTCTTACCGAGTTTAATAACCTTGTTTTTTAAAATCTTGTTTTTTTAACTAAACGATTAATTATTTAAAAAATAAAATAAAATAATTAACACAAATATAGTCAACCTTGAAAAATATCTAGAATAATATCTGAAAATATCTGGAGTAGCTCATCATGAAAGGTGGCATTTTCCACTATAGTAGCTCTAGTTAAAGTTGTAGTTTGTACAACTTAACGTGATGGTAGCTCAAAATGTAAGAGAATCAACATAGGTAATAGTGAAAAAAATCAAAGAGAGAGAAGAGAGAGAAAGGTAAGCCTATTTGGTTTTGAAAATCAACTCAATCAAGTTAAGCCTTGTTCTGGCTAAAAAACCAACTCAAGGTAGCTCAGTCGGGCTAAGAGATTCAGCCCAACTAAGCTACACATAGTAGTTTAGTTGAGAGCCCAATACAATTACAATATACAATTCAATCGAGGAAGCCTAATTTTTTCTTGTTTGTATGATCACTTGCCCCCAAGTCTTATAAACATATATATTTGGAAGATTTTAACTAGCTATGAAAGAGAAAAATACTTATAGTATAAGGCTCCATTTGTTTGCTGGAAAGTAGTTTTTTTATAAAAAAAATGAATTCTGGAAAAGTGAATTATTTTTTTATATTTGGTAGTGTAATGAAAAATAAGTTGGAAAACACTTTCCAGTGTATGGTTATGTCATGGAAAATGAGTTGGAAAATAACTTATTAATGTTTTATTTTCTCAAGTTTATTAAAATAATGAAGAACAAATCTTACAAATTAAAAAGTTCAATGAGGATGAAATTGAAAAAAAATATAATTTCACAAATTATCTCAAATAAAATAAATAATAATAGAAATCAAATCTAAAAAATAAAATAAAAATGAAAGATGACAAAATTAAAATAATAATAATTAACATTTTATAAATTATTTCAAATAAAATAAGTAACAATCAAAAGAATGAGGACCAAATTTGATAGATAAAAAATTTCAATAAGAAAATGATAAGGGAAAAGCAAATAACAATTATAAAAATAAGGACCAAAGTTTATATAAAAATTAAATTTTAAGAGATGAAATTGAAAAATAAATATTCAAAACAAAATATATATATATATATATATATATATAGAAATATCATATTATTTGATATAATCAGCAAATAATATGATATTTCTAAATTTTTCACAACTTCCGGAAAGTGTTTTCTGCTCAAATTTTCCAGGAAAACACTTTCTTAGAAACCAAGCCAAATTTTTCTTTGACTGGAAAGTGTTTTCCGTTGACCAACTTTCCTAATGGTAAACAAACACAAGAAAATTTAGAAAGTGATTTTTCAAAAATTACTTTCCGGGAAACAAACATAGCTTAAGAATTTATCTTTGTATTTACACAAAAATATTTCCTATAATGGGCATGCCTTTCAATATTTGTCAATTTCTTAAAACTTTTGGAGACCAATAGTCATATAAACCTAGTGACATGTGGTCCTGGGATATGGAGACAATCGGTCATGCTCACATGCACCCGGAGACATAATGGAGATTTTGCCATGCAATATTTCAAGGAGACATTTCATGTTCAGAGACATGAAGATGCACTAATCTGAAAAAATATTTGAAAAATATTTATAGTAACTCACCATAAAAGGTGGCATTTTCCACTATGATAGCTCTAGCTAGAGTTGTAGCACATAGTGGTAACTCAAAAAATAAGAGAACTCAACATAAATAATAGTAAAAAATAATAGAGAAAGAGAGGAGAGAAAAAGTTGAATACCGTTTTGCTTTGAAAATTAGCAGCTCGTTTGGGCTAGAAAATAAAATAGCCCAAGGTAACTATCAGACTGTCTGTGCAACTGAGCTACACATGGTAGCTCGGTTGGGTAAGCCCAATTTTATTTTATTTTCCGTTTATATCATCACCTTCCTATAAAGCACACATACACATAAAACTAAAAATGAGAACCATCTAGGTGGTGGTCCGGTGGTAAAAACTTGGGACCAAATGGTTAGCTCCCTCTGTGGTTTCAGGTTCGAGCCTTGTGGTTGCTCATATGATGACCACTGGAGACTTACATAGTCGTTAACTTCAGAGCCCATAGAATTAGTCGAGGTGCGCGCAAACTGGCTGGATACCCACGTTAAACTAAATAAAAAAAAAAAGGACAAGTCTTAACAGCTTCTTTTGCTTTGCTTGACTGCAGTGGCACAGATGTCTTCAGATATGGGGTCTTAATTAGTACTCCCGGGTCACAAGTGGCAGGAAAAACAATGACTACTATGATCATAAAAGTCCTCAGAATTTGATTGCTCAAGTAAGTGAAATGCAGAAGTTTCCAAGTAATGGCTCCCCTAGTTTTTCCTTTTATCATATACTTATCGTGAAGGATGATATCTTGAACTTCTATTTCCAGGCTTGGGACTTATAGAATGAAAGAAAAGCATAGGAGATGGTGGATCTGGAATTAGGAAAGTCATACCCTACTCATGATGTTTGAAATCCATTCAAATAGGCCTTTTATGAGTTCAAGAATCCCCAGCATATCGACCAATAATGTCAACAATAGTGTTTATGCTTGATTATGAAATAGTCCTTCTGTCTCCTAGCAAGCCTGCATTCACTATCAGAAGAAAGTAGGATGATTCAGACTCGTCAACAGCTAGAGGAGGTACTGCTGTTATAAATGATGGAACAACAACCAAAATCGAAGCGCGATGAAGTCTTGAGGTTCATGTTGTGAATTATAGATAAATTCTCCTTAAAGAAACACCAGAAGTGAAATTTTGATAGCAATCAGAAAGAAAACAAAGCCAATCTCAGGATTGCTTTTTTATGTCTGGACATCGTAGAATATATAAATGAACTGGGAATAGGAAGAAGCCAGATTTGGATTTGATGTTTAGTACTGGATATACATCACTTAGACATTCAAAACTCCAACAAGTTGCTAGCTAGAACATTAAACAAATCAAAACCCTGATGGTTCTATAGAAGAAAAACTTGTTCAAACTTCTTCAGGAAAGAATTTAGTCAAACTCAGAACTTAGCTGACTTCTCAATTTCATAAAATCCTTTGGATAACAAGCTGGGAATAACTCCAACAGAAATCTCTCAGAATTTTCGTCTGGAAAGGAAATGATTAAGATTCTCAATGCACCGTTTGTTAATTAGTAATGGTAAGGTATTGCAAAATCAAATTTTTAATAGGCTATCTATAATTGTGCTTTATGCCTAAACTTGAATTTTCTGGTAGACAGATTTGCCTTTGCTTTTGGGAAACCTGCAATGACTATAAAGTAGAATTCACCATGTTCACCATGGACTCATTATGTCTCGTGACTCATGATAAGAAGATCAAAAAGGTAGCCTGAAAAACATGAATAAGCTGAAAAGCACTACTTAAATCATCACTACGTCAGAATTCTAGCCACACCAGCTAGTACGATTGCGGCTTCTCGACTGTGCGTGTGTTACACTGAAGCTTAAAAAGTCTCCATCTCCTACCATAAATGGCAAAACTTAAAAACCAACGAGTGTCACTGGTAATTTTCATATGTATGGAAGAGGAAAGTCTCCCGTCCAAATCAGTGCTTACATATTCTGTGACCATGTATGTGCTGGTTGGCTTTGTATATCGTTGTGCCATACTCATTTAGAACGGTTTTAAGGAGTTGAAAACTACTTGGAAATGTCCAGGAGCCAACTGGGGTGCTAAAAGCGTCAGGATTGACATGCATAGAATTTTTTCACAGGAATCAATCACATATTCGGATCTCACATGAGATGTGACGAACTAAAAATTTACAAGATTTGTCTTCTAATGCACAATTAGCTCACAAGAGTTGCGCAACAGCAAAAAAATCTCACCGGGAATTAATTCCTAATGACCTTTCAAGTTGTCATTTATTGCATGGCTCCACTCACTGAGCAACCCCCTTGTCCAGAAAAATACACCTAAATAAAGTTAATAGAAATGAAAATGTATAGGTATGATTTTATTCATATGGACCTTTCATTAGGTAGCTTTTGCTCCACTCATTAAACCCCCCAACTATATTAATAATAAATTGTTGGTGTAGTTTATAAATAAATAAATAAATAAATAAAAGATGTTTATCCTGAAAATAAACATTTTTTTTAAGTATTTATAAGTATGAATTTCAATTATTTATTAAATTAAATCAAAGCTATAGTGAATATGTTCATCTAGTAGGTTTTCTAATTATATTATATGAATATTTATAATATCAAAAGATGACATTTGATATTTGATATGTCAACGAGATTAATTTATTTTTGAACTATTTGATTTAATTTAAAATATAATTATTTCATTAACAGTTATATAGTTTTATTAACAGTCATTATATTAAAAAACATAATGTTTCATTATAAGATTTTCAAATCTAATAAAATTTATCAATACACATAAAACATGTATACAATAAACATGTATTTTTTTTATCTTATTTTCTCATTTTTTTAGAGGTTTAAAGAACTTAGTTGTATTATAAAAATATTGTCTCTGTATGAAATAAATAAATATCTTAAAAACAATGTTTCCACACTTCTAAATCTAACTCCTCATTTATTTCCTTCTTAAACTATTTCTTTAACATTGTCGCACCCGACATTGCGGCGGCCCACAAAATAAAATTCTCGAATATGGAAAAAAAGAACAGATATCTGGCATCTGGTTCTTTAAGGGGAAAAGATCTTGTTTGAGGAGTCGCCACCTAGTATTATGGTCACTAGGAACCCTAACTGGTCAACAAAGATTCTATGGTTCGGGACTGGTTACGTAAAAGAGAAGATATTAGCACCCCTTAAACGTTCTGCCTAAGGCAAACTGCATTGCTCTTTTGTTTTAAATTGCTGCTAAATGTTTATTAGTTTATGCTTTGATCATTTGTTTATAATATTCCTAACTCTGGCGTCAGTGAATATTCCAGCTCGAATAATTCCAACTCTGGCGTTGGTAAAAATTCGTAGCTACGAAAATTTAGATCAATATTTTTTATTCCCTACTCTAGCGCCAGTGAATAAATAAATAAAAATAAATTGATTTTTACGCATGCATATATTTTTTATTTTTCTAGCTAAATAAAATAAAATACACCGAATAAAAATAATATAAATTTAAACCGGTATTTTTTATTCCTGACTCTGGCGTCAGTGAATAAACCAGTAAATTTACATTATTTTTATTCATGCATACACATTTTTTATTTTTTTATTTTTTCTACTTTTTTTATTTTTTTCTGTTTTTTTATTTTTTCTATATTTTTTTGGGGCTGGGCCCAGCTCAGCCCATGGGGCTGGGCTGGACCCAGCAGGCCTAGCCGGGTCACAGGCTTGACCCGGCTGGCCATTGTTTTTTGTTTTCACCAGCAGGCGTGTGTGAACAATTCACGCACGCCCGCTATAAGAGCATGTAATTAAAATGCCAGAAGAAGGGAAAGCGCAACTTACCTGGTGCTGGAAGTGGCGATCCGGATTTTTCAGTCTTTCTTGGTCGTCTATCCTTGCCTCAAGATCCCTGCGTTCGTTCGTTCCCCTTCTGTCGGTGTTCCCTTCCGTCAACTGCTCGTTCCTCTCTTTTTTTAGCCTTTTCCTCTGGTTTTGGAAGCTGGTGTTGGAGAAGAGGTGGTCAGTGGGTTTCTTGTTTCACTGTCCTCCTCTCTACGTCCCTTTTATAAAGCCAGAGGACGGCCCCTGTTTCTTTGAGAAGAAACAGGGGAACAATGGTCTGCTACCCTGGTGTCTCTCGGTTTTCCCCTGCTCAGGACGAAGAAGATGGCAATAAAGGCATGATGGGTTGCTGGTTGTGTTTGCCAAAGCCCTGGTTCTGTTTTTTTTTCCCCGTCCTTTTCGTGTGTCCCTCTCCTGGTCTCTCTCTCTATCTACTCCCTATCTATTCCCCTGTTTATTTTTCTTCGTCCCTGTTCTCTGAGAAGAAACAAGGAAAACAGTTTCTATTCTGGTTCGTCCTTCCCCCCCAGTCTTTTTCTGTCTTCCTCCCTGCCGTGCATGGCTTTTTTTCCTTTTTTCCTCTTTTTGCGGTTCTCCTTCTCTGGTTTTTATAACCAGAGAATGCCATGCGGTTGCATGGATTTTAATGCAATAAAGGCATCCGTTTTCTTCTTGTTTTCGGGTGAAGAAGATGAACAGTGCTGATGTTAATGGCCATTTGCGTTTTGATCCTTGACATTTTGAAGTTTTGCAGTCCAGTCCTTGGGTAAATTGTAATTGAACCCCTGCATCTCAGCGCCATTTACACATTGGTCCTTGGGTTTTAATTTCTTGCAAATTTGACCCGAATTAGCCCTATACTTTGATAGTTTTTTCAATTAAGTCCCTGAATAAATTAATTCCAAGCTCAATTAAGCCTAAAGCTTATCAATTCTCCAATTAAGCCTTTAATTGGATTAATTAAATTAATTCCAAGCTTAATTAAGTCTCAAAACTTATCAATTCTCCAATTAAACCCTTAATTGGATTAATTAAATTAATTCCAAGCTTAATTAAGTCTCAAAACTTATCAATTCTCCAATTAAACCCTTAATTGGATTAATTAAATTAATTCCAAGCTCAATTAAGTCTCAAAACTTATCAATACTCCAATTAAACCCTTAATTAAATTAATTCCAAGCTTAAAAGATTAATTTCAACGTTTAATTAAACCCCAAAACTTCCAATCATGTTGCCTTTAACCCAAATTTTAATTCATTCTTAAAAAAATCATTTTCAGTAAATAAAATAATAATTAAAATAAAATGGTCAAAAATTGGGTTATGACAGTTGCCCCCTCTTTATAATATTTACTATGCAAAGATATTGGAAAATTTCATTTTCCTTTAGCTTTGTGTAATAAATTTATAAAGAAAAGTAGATATAGAAAGACCCTTTGCTTTTTTTTTTTTTTTTTTAGTCTTGAAAACTTCGAAAATAATAGATTGACACACGACCTTTACAGAGAGATGTAGAAATCAAAAAACAAGTCATTTGGAAGAAGACCTATTTTTTAGTTTTTTTTAAAAAAACAAAATGGATCAAATTGTTTTGGGCAACCTGTCCGATGATAAAAGAACGCGAAAAGGGTTTCGCGAGTGGTCTAATTGTTCCAGGCAACCTGCCCGATAGGAAGAGTAAAACGCGAAAAGGGTTTCGCGAGTGGTCTAATTGTTCCAGGCGACCTGCTCGATGTAGAATAAAACGCGAAAAGGGTTTCGCGAGTGGTCTAATTGTTCCAGGCGACCTGCCCGATGAAGAAAAAAACGCGAAAAGGGTTTCGCGAGTGGTCAAATTGTTCCAGGCGACCTGCCTGATGAAGAATAAAACGCGAAAAGGGTTTCGCGAGTGGTCAAATTGTTCCAGGCGACCTGCCCGATAGGAAGAGTAAAACGCGAAAAGGGTTTCGCGAGTGGTCTAATTGTTCCAGGCGACCTGCCCGATGAATAAAACGCGAAAAGGGTTTCGCGAATGGTCAAATTGTTCCAGGCGACCTGCCTGATAGGAAGAGTAAAACGCGAAAAGGGTTTCGCGAGTGGTCTAATTATTCCAGGCGACCTGCCCGATGAAGAATAAAACGCGAAAAGGGTTTCGCGAGTGGTCAAATTATTCCAGGCGACCTGCCCGATGAAGAATAAAACGCGAAAAGGGTTTCGCGAGTGGTCTAATTGTTCCAGGCGACCTGCCCCATGAAGAATAAAACGAGGATTTTTTTATTTTCCCTTTTTTTTTTTACAAATACAAAGAAAAGGGTCTCGTTGTAATGGGTGACCTACCCAAGTAAAAAAAAGAAAGGGTCTCATTGTGATGGGTGACCTACCCAAGTAAAAAGAGAAAGGAAAATGAGGGCTCGAAGGCGCACTCAAAAGGATGGTCGAGGGCTCGAAGGCGCGCTCGAAATGAAGCGAGGGCTCAAAGGCGCGCTCGAGAAAAAGGGAGGGCTCAAATGCGTGCTTGAAATGAAGTGAGGGCTCAAAGGCGCGCTCAAGAAAAAGCGAGGGCTCAAAGGCGCGCTCGAAATGAAGCGAGGGCTCAAAGGCGCGTTCGAAAGAGGTGAGGGCTCGAAGGCGCACTCAAAAAAGAGGTAGGGTTAGGAAACGCACTACCTTGGATGGTCAAGGGCTCAAAGGCGCACTTGAAAAGAGATGAGGGCTCAAAGACACGCTAAAAATGATGATCGAAGGCTCGAAGGCCCATTTGAAGGAGATAAGGCTTGAAGGCGCACTTGAAAGGAGATAAGGGCTTGAAAGCGCCATAAAAAATGATGATCAAAGGCTTGAAGGTGCATTTGAAGGAGGTAGACAAACACAAAGATTTTTCAAGTGGCCTAATTCTCATGGGCGGCCTGTCCAGGTTGAAAAATGAAAAATTTTCAAAAGCAATTTCAATCTTTGGCCATTTCAAAGTTGGCCTTCCACTTGATGGATTTCGTTGGAATTTTCTGTAATGAAATTTGCAAAACTCATTGTTCAATGTCTCAAAGATGATATGCATGCATCTTTACCTGTTTTGAAATATAGGCCCCCATTTCTTCTTAGTCTTCTTGTTGCTTGACTGATAAGGACTTGCTATCTCTGATTTGGGTCATCTTTGTCGTTTGGCTTCTAGCCCACTCGAGTTGGCCCATGTAAGTCTATTTCCAGATTCGTTTGCACAACTCAACCTTTGTGGTGCCCATCGTGACCCACTTGCTTGCTAAAGATTTTCTGACTAGTCAAATAATTTGAGAGGACCACTCATTACTCCTCGCTTCACTGCTAGAAACATTCGGTGTCACTTGCTGAAAGGATCAAGCTGTCATTTGTAAACCAAAATGCCCCCTTGTCTTGTTGTAGGAAATGTTCCTTTCTTTTTCTAGAAGAGATAGATTTTCCTGAAGCACAATATTGCCCCCTTGTACTGGTCATTGCCCTCAAGTGTGCCCTGTCAGCGATTTAGACAAATAATGGTTTTAAGAGGCCATTCTCTCATTTCTCTCCTTTTCAGTTTGGTGAAGGAATATGGGTCTAGAATGAATCTTGAAATCTTGATCTTGCATTTTAAAAACAAAAATTATTTCGATGTGAGTCTAAAACAATTTGATTTTGAAATCTTGCAACTCCTTGGTTATTTTCTTTCTTGGAAAAGAGATTATTTGCTCTTGTGTTTGGCAATGAGGTCTTCGATGAAATACATCATGAGATGACCTTTTGTTTCAAAGTGAAGGGCTTGAGAAAAAAGCTCGAGGTTTTGTATGAGAGAAAACTTGTCTCTTTTTGAACATTCATCTTTATCAGCATGAATAATAATTAGTTTTATTCTTGATGTCATGAATCTTATGAAAAGTATTCTTTGCATTTTGAGAGCATTGTTTATTGTTCTAGGTTGCTTGCTTGCTTGATTAGAAAGGACTTCTATATGCACGTAACGTAGGCTGTGGTTTTTGGCTATGAAAGAAAAGGATTCATAAGGCTCAAAGAGTGTTTCAGGGTTTCAAAGACTAAGGATCACTATCAACAGTGTGACTTTTGACGTCATTCTTATTTTCTTTTGCCGCTCTTATTTGATTTGCCCTATTTCTTTTTTCTTGCTTTTATAGGGCATACTCACTTTATCTTGGATGTCACTTTTCTAGTGATTTGGGCATGCCCCTTAGCATTTGAGTTTCTTGAGCTCTTATGCCTTTTTGGCTTTCTCACGGCA
>Ga0325410_1008474_pt1 | contig 11134 bp, 6 predicted proteins | sample PopdelMetagenome_16_FD_206182 | JGI IMG/M metagenome (GOLD analysis project Ga0325410, IMG submission 206182) | Populus deltoides microbial communities from Bellville, Georgia, United States - Xylem-PdIQD-R3 | ecosystem: Host-associated > Plants > Phyllosphere > Stem > Wood/Secondary xylem...
TCAATTGGTGTTTCGGTTGCTTTGTATCCTAACAACATACTTGAATTATAACCAATGTCAATTCAAACAAAAACACAATTGACATTAAAAATATGTTTTTAAGGGACATTGACTATAAACCATGATGAGGAAGCCTGGTTCATTGTAAATCGTATGAATACTTGATGCTAAATAACCACCAAATCAGCAGTTAAATTGATAAACAAACTAGGAATTCAGTTAGACAAGCAAATCATTCAATACATTAACACTTTGGGATAATGTTCTCAAATCATCGAAAAGAAAAGAATCACTCATTCAAAATCATCAACAAGTTTCTTGTCAAGTCATCCCTGCTTGATATTGTCCGAGAATTTTATCATCTACATAAATAATCAAGATAATAATTTTACCTTCTCTTGAACGTTTATACTTGACTTTGACAATAACAAGGACATTTTACAAACTTGTCAAAACGCTCAAACCATGCTTTAGGAGACTGTTTGAGGCTATATAAAGACTTTTTTTTAGTATGCAAGCTTTATCTCTGTCAATTTCCTTTTCAAACCTAGATGGTATGCTTATAAAGACTTTCCTTTCTAAGTCTCCATCTAAAAAAACATTTTAATATCCAATTGGTGTAAGGAACAATTAAAATTTACAGCTGAAGATAATAACACTTAAATTAAGTTTATTTTAGCTATTGGAGCAAATATGTCCTTAGATCGAATAAGTACATTCAATCTAATAAGTACTTTGTGTCAGAATTGAGAATTTCTATGGATTGCAATACATTTACACCTGACAATGATTTACTAGTATTTTCATTTGTTTCAATACCATGAACATTCTTTTCTTTAGATTGTGATGTTGAGAGAATATTATTGTTCATAATTATATTAGGTAATGGAACAAATATGTCCCAAAAATCATCATCTTTCCTTTTTTTTATCCTCTTTAAAATGATTTTTGGTACAATAAAGTTGATTTTTCTATATAAAAAACATTCATACTTGCATGAATTTCTCTAGTTTGAGGTTGTAACATTTGTATCATTTTTTGTCTGGGGCATATCCGATGAAAACATATTTTTCAACTTTAGGATTAAGTTTAGATTGAAATTTGCTTAGTATGTGAACAAATATTGTGCAATTGAAAACTTTTATTGGCAAATCATTTATATTCATGTATGAGAAAAATATTTTTTTAGGTAATCTAATGGTGTAAGAAATTTCAAAACTCGAGTAATCAAACATGATTTTGTTAAAAGAACTTCACTCTATAAATACTTTGTAATACTTATAGAAAACATTATGGCACAAGCCAGTTCAATTAAATGTTAATTTTTTCTCTTAGAAATTCTATTTTGCTGAAGAGTGTCATAACATATAAACAGATGTTGAATCCCTTTTTCTTTCAAGAAATCCCTTATATAATCATTAGAATATTTTGTCCCATTATCATAATGAAGTGTGTTAATTCTTGTCTAATATTGGTTTTCTATCACTTGGTAAAAATCTTTAAACAATGTTATTATCTTACATTTTTCACACATAAAATAAACCCAACATAATCTTGTGTAATCATATATGAATGTCATAAACCACTTTTTTACAAATACAATAGTGATCTTTGATGCAACTATCGCAACCAGTGGTGAAGGTTAATGAGGTTTATTATAAGTTAAAACTCTTAAATAATAAAAATACCATAATTATAGAGAGACCCAAAATATTTATTTTTAATTCATCTATGTCTCCACTTTTCAAAAGGCTATTATAACTCTTTATATAGAGAAAAACTAAAAACCCTCTAGTAATACTGAATAGGAAAAATAAACTAGAAAATTATTCCTTTCAATAGAGAAATAAAACTAGAAAAGCACAATAATATATAATAGGAAAATAAAAATAGAAAAAAATAAAATTATGTATAGAAAATATTTATTTTCCTAAAACAGCTCCAACATTAATCTTCTCGGGTTGGAAGAAAAACTTATCCTTAAGTTTAGACTTCAATCAACAACCTTTATGAACCACACATATCCTTTTAATTGTGGGTCATTGCATCATGGGTTCCTAACACAATATCTTTGTATAGGCCACCGCATCGTGGGCCCCTAATACAATACCTTTGTGAGGGTCACCCCACATTGGATCCCACTACTAAGATTTTTAATAATAGTAATTGACACAAATGGAAAAAAAAACACACACTAATTCTTAAATGTCATTTTTTATAGGGAAAATTCCTAATCCCCTCATATAAGAGCACGTCTTGTTATGCAACTTTTTTCATCTATGGTTATTTATCAAAACACAACAAAAAACCACTAGAAATAATTGAGCTCTGATACACATCCTTTATGACCTCTAACCATAACCACCATGAATCGTTGGGTTTTGATATCATGTAAATAAAGAGTATTATTTGGAAATCAATATATTGACTTAAATTAAAATAGTTTGTACAAGGTTCCTATTTAAATGAGAATAAGACATGAAACTAAGAACTAAATCAAATCATATATCCAAATTAGAAATGACTTCTAATTTATAGGAGTTGACTAATATCAAATCTATCTACCATTATAGACAACCTAATATAGAATATTTTCATAACATATTTCCAGTTCCTTTGATATAAGTAGTAGACCAAAAACAAATTTGAAGATGTTGATGATCATACAATAGAAAAAATGAGAGGGGTTGAGGGATTTAATGATAAGATTTTATAAGATGATCTTAACGTTGATATCAATAATAAATAGTTATTAATTTAAAAAGGCTCTTGAATTAAAGGAACCTAAAATAATGTAGCAAGTAGAAGAAAAAAAAGGCTAAATGATATAATCATCTTGAAAAAGTGATGCATGTCACTAGAAACCGTGGAAATATGAAATTAAAAAAAGAATAAATGAATCAAAAGAAGAATAAGGAAGGAAAATGTGATAGACAAATCTGGAGGAAGGATCAATGGTCTATAGGCCTAACAAGTAGGTATAGAAGGTAGTTGCACGATCAAACTTCTTTAAATATAATTCAGATAAAGATGTTCTTTATTAACATGAGTAGATAAGATATTCATTAGATAGCAAGAATTATTTGCAAAGGAAAAAATAAATAGGGCAATTACAAGTTTTATAGGTGGTATGTATAGTCACGACATTGAGTACTATAAAACTTTAAAAAAGAAATTGAAAACTTTATTGGGGAAGAACTTTTAAAGAACCTTTTAAAGTGAGAATATACATGGTTTGATGTAAGACATGATTGTAAGAGAAATGATATGAGAAATACACGGAAAGAAAGAACATTAACTAGAAATGATAGATAGGTCCTAATTACGTGGATGAAAGACTTAAAATAAGAGATAGGAGTTAAAGTGGAAGGCTTGAGAAAAGTGAAGGGATCTTGAAACAAAGGTATAGTAGAGTTATCGATGCAATTATTAGTGGCATAAGGATTACAAATGGAAACTTGGAAAACATAAAGACCTATGTAAGGTCAGTTATAACCATTAAGTCTAATTTTATGAAACAAAAGTTAATGGAGAAAATATCATTAGGAGTAAAAGACGTGATATATGTGACATTCTTATGGATGATATAATAGTCAAAACAAATATCATCAGAATTTTTATAGTGTGAAGGATATTTATTTTTAATGGGGATTAATGTTGATATTTTGTACTATGATTTTTTAAGCAGGGAAAGGTTGATAAGAAAAAGATTAAGCAAGTCAACATGCCTTTACATACATTTTCTGGAGAATAATTATTTTAATAGGTTTGATATCGCTTCCACTTACTATAGAGATCTTAACTATGTGATATAACATGATCCTAATATATTTTCTAGTTATAGAGAAGTTATCATTTGTAAATGTCAAAAAGTTTGGCTTTTATTAATGAATGACTATTTGCGTTGTTAAAGATGAATTTATTTAGATTGTTATTTTATCCAAATTAAATAAAGAATTAGTCAAGTTTATCTTATAGGGTATAACATTATTATTTTTGTAATTATCTAGTTTGTTTATATAAATTATTTAAGAAGTTCAAATAGGTTTTATTAAAAAATGATAAATACAGGAATAGGATTGGTGTCAAACCAAAGGGGAGACAATGATGCATACAAGGGAGAGGAAGCATACAAGCAGCTAGCCAAGCCAATAACCCCGTCAATTTTTTTTAACTATTCTGGAATTTTATTGATTTTTTTACCAATAATAAATGTTGAATATTCTGGTCTGTAATAACTAGAATATGTTCTTAGCATAGGAACCTCTATGTTGAATACTTGGTGCACTTTAAACTTGATGCATATAGTTGCATAACAATATCTCATGCATAATAGTTTTTTAATATAATAGTTTTTTAATATATTATGAACTATTAGGATACAACATGTGAAGTTTTTCTTAATAGGTTATGAATTGTTTACTATTAGGATATAACATGTGAAGTTTTTTTTAATAGGTTATGAATTGTTTGCATGAAATATGTTAGGAATTGATAAGATATTATTGCATAAATATTATTAATTTCTCTCATGCTATATAACATTGTTTCAATTGTGCTTGTAGAAATATTGTAATGAAGTATTTGTTTATGATCAAACTATCAAAATTACTTGCATACTAATTCATCCTTATAATGTTTTGTCATAAATCAGACAAAAAAGGACATAGTAAATGTCAAAATGTTTGGCTTTAATTAGTGAAAGACTATTTGCATTGTTGAAGATGAACTTGTTTAGATTGTTAGTTTATCTAAATTAGATAAATAATTACGTTTATCTTATAAGATATAACATGATTATTTTTGTAATTATCTAGTTTGTTTGGATATATTATTTAGAAAGTTCATATAGGTTTTATATATAAAAAAAAGATACAAGTTATCCAAAGATAATTGTCAGAGAACTATTTTTTTGAAACATTAATAACAATCTGTTAAAAATGTAACAGACTAGGAAGCTTGAAGATAATGTTTATCAAATATTTTTATCCTTATCACACACACACACACACACACAAAAGGATAATATGAAGCATTAAAGAAGTGAGAGCAACACTAGGTGGAGCAGCGCTTGTAGCGGAGCAAGATTGCCCAACCAGTTAAGGAGTTATATAGAGTTTCACAGTATATACTCTTGACATATGAGTAGAGTGTGAAGAAAATTCTCAATGAGAATTGTTCACTTAAGAGCTGAAGAGCTTGCAAACTCATAGGGGGAGTTCTTGTGTTAACTATTAGCAACTGGATATCCTAATTAGAATGACAATTGTTTGAAGATCTTTAAGTGTTCTGGCAAGTTACTGTGGTAGAAGACAAAACAGAGTGTTTGTTTTGACAAATAAGGTAATATAGTTAAAAAATATTTGTAGTGAAAAATATTCCTATTGTAATATTCTAAACTAGTTTATTTTTTTTTATTTTTTTTAATATGATTACTAATATGTTATTATTTGACAAATTAGTCTCACTAGACATGAAAATTTATTTATCAATCATTGATTTTTCAATCAATATGCTACCTGTTATTTGTCTCTTTCTTCCGATAAGGAGAAACTACAATTAGAAATTTAATGTTAAGCAGAGGCAAGTAATAGCCTCGCAAATAAAAAAAATCATGAAATTCTTAACTTGATTTAACATGTTAATAGATGAAAAGGGTAATGCCAAGAAACTATAAATTAGGTAAAAACAATAAAGAAAAGCAATAAAGAAAATGATGATTGTAGTAAACATGAGAAAGAGAAGGTAATAAATTGTAGAAAGCTTATATATCCAATTGATCATCTTTTTCAGCTGATAGACGAGCTATTTATAATGTTACTTAGATTGAGTTTTACATAAACTATAGCTAAGATACAAGATGACTAATGAATAAAGACAGAATTTCTTCAACAAAGAAGGATCTATTTTAGTAAGATAGACCTTTTTCGAAAAAAATTACACAGCATAGACAAGATAAATTTTAGTTTTATAAAAATTGTCGGATAAAAGTTTTTCAATATGAATCCTAATATAATTTATACTTCTAATTGTGCGCAATCTCCTAGTAATTTTATGTGTTATAATTATAATTATACTATAATATTCATAAATTTGCTAACAGGACTTGATCTTCGATTGGAAATGTAAATTCTACTTTCTTGATTGATGGTCAATTTTAACTTTCTTTTCTGATTTCTTTAAAAATACAAAGTTAGTCATTATTGTTTTTATTAAATTACATGTAAATGTTTATTTTTATATGATAAAATGATAATGAAGGAAAAAGTTAAAAAGCCGTACATGAATAGTAATTAAGCACATGACATCCTTCTCATAGATTATAAAATCCCATAATTTGATGGTCTAGCTAATTGGCTAGAGATCCAAAGTGTTAAAGCAAGATTGTTTTACATTAATACGTATTTTTTAATCATATTTTAATTAAATTCAGTTTTCCAATTAATCAAAAGACTGACTATTTATGTTAGACTTAAATAATTGATGAGCCTTTTTTTTTCTTATAACGTGACAGAGAACATATATATATATATATATATATATATATATATATATATATAACAAGAAACAAGGAGAAAGAGAGTTGTTTGCATTGGTGTGTTATAATTAGGCGTGTGAGGAAAGAAAGAAAGAGGGACGGAAAATCAAAGATGGCTACGAGAGAAGGAACCGACCACTTTATTTAGTCATGAGACGCCACTTTGACATTAGATTGCCCAGGGAAAAATTGAAGGAAACTTCTAGATAATGAGGTGTATGCATGTATGAATCTACCTGTATGGGGACAAGTCTGTGTGCCATCACATGTGAATGTATTTATTAACTATTGATCGAAGAAGAAAGTACATTAAGAAAACTCATGAAATTAAAAAAATTATCAAAACATAATTAAAAAAAATACACTAGAAGATGAAATTGATAAAGGAGTTATGGCAATTTATGACATCGGTGTTTTGAATTCCAAGTTATGAAATTATTATTATTAAGGTTTCAACAGTTATGATGCTGTTTAAAATTATTATTTGAGAGACTCGAACAATAGAGATTACTAGATTTTTTTCTCGTAGATACCATGGAATGGGTTAATTTTTTTAATATATAAAAATATTTAAACAATAATAACTTGAGTGAATTCAAATTAACTTAATAGAAAAGAGAAAAAAATAAAAGCTCAAGGCGTACCAAAGTTAATTTCAAATGATAAAAAAAAAATTAAAAAAAATATAAAAGAAAAAAAACTCAAGTCAACTAAAGTTCATTCTATTAACCCACTACCTGCGACATGAGATTGTGATAAGAAAATTATTTAAAAATAAAATAACCTAGAGAAAAGGATCAAAGATAAATAAATATAAAAATTAGAAAAAAACACCCAAGTCACACTGAGTTAACTTAACGAACCTGCAACCCGGGATAACCTTATAGAAAAAAAAAGCATTAAAAAATAATAAATCTCAAGACCCAATAGTCAAACGTCAAATAATAAAATTAAAAAAAAATATTGATAAAAAATTCAAAGCAACTCGTGTTAACTTGACTAACCCGTGACCGGGGATAACCCCAGAGGAAGAAAAAAGGAAAAAATAGAAAGCTCAGCATCCAAAAGCCTAATGTCAAATGACAAATTTTTTTAAAAAAAGAAAAACCAAAGTTAAATCAGGCTAATTTTTAAAACCAACAACTTTGATCAAGAAACCGAGATGACCTTACAAAAGATAAAAAAAAATCTTGAACAAAATTTTTAACCATCACAAAATTAAGAACAAAACAAATAATAAAAAAAAGATCTAATCTGCTATAAAAACTAATGAAATAAGATAATGGGGGACTTCATCAAAAAAAAATTAAAAAATATATATATTAAAAAAAAAATTAAAATAATGAGAAACAAAATTGGATAAAAAAACAAATAAATTAAGATGTTGAGGGAAAAAAATTAAAAGAAAAAAACCAAATTAAGAAAATGATTAAAAAAATAAAAAATAAAGTCCAAAATTAGATAAAAATACAAATGAAATAAAACATTAAGGGATGCAATGAATTTATTAAATGAAAAAAAAATATGTATGTGATTCCACATTAATTTGTTTTTTCTATATACATCTTATTGCAGGTGAATTTCTTTTATAACAAATTAATGACATTATATATAGCATGAATGTTCATCTAATTTATTTAGGGATAATTATAAGAATTTATTTTTATAGTTTATTTATTTTTTTATTTTATCTTAATTCTTTTAGAAATTATATTTCAGAGTTCATAACACTATATTTTCTTATTCTGATGCGTAAAACAATTAATAAAAAATATCATATTATTTACATAATTATCATTATATTCTATTTTAAAAAAATAACAAAAAATAACTAAGTTTTTAGAGAGATTGAAAAGCTATGGACATGAAATTCCCATTTTAACTCAGTTTACTCCGCATGAATCATAATTTCTTGATAAACAAATTGTAGATCAATGATTTTTGGATCATTTTTTAAAATACAAATTTTGAAACTAAAATTTTTACTATATCCATCTTTTTTTGCTAGAAAAAAGTTCTTAAACCAATCAGAATCATCACACATAACCAAAAAATTAAAAAAAAAACAACAACAAAAAGGCCAATAGAATAGAAAAAATTAAAAAAAACAATAAAAAAACTGTTGACAATTTGATATGTCATGGATGTTAACAAAGCTCAATGGAATTGCCAATGGAAATTCCATCCATCAATGATTTTAAATGAATTAAAACCTAAGTGTTCCTCATCTCCCAACCATTTCTTCTTCTTCTTTCTTTTAAAACAACAACCTCTCTCTCCCAATTAATTAGCAAATCCAGTCACCCCTTCACAAATTTGATCACCTAACCTGTCGATATCGACTTATATTTGTTAGTAGTGTTAACTTCTCTCTTATGAATCCATTTATTGTCAAGCTTTACTCCACCTAGTCAACAAACCCATCCATTTTTTTTGTAACCCATTTAAATTTTAAGTTGATTTATTGATATTTGTTTGTAGTATTTGTAGTTGTTTATACATTTAAGTGTTTTAAAGCTTTTTTCTAGATAATGTTGTTGAATTAATGTATGATATGTATTTTAGGGTATGTTTGGGATTTGAAGGAAATAGATTTTTTTGTCACTTGATAAAATTGAGTTTGATTTTGTAACTTAGGTGTGTTATAATTAAACACATGATGGGTAATTTAATGGGTATCACTTTTATTGTTAAGTTGAAAATTTGAAGAAAATTATTTTTTTTGTGGAATTGATAATAATTAAAATGTATGAATTTAGGTTGAGTTTGAATTGAATAGGTATTTTGTTGATTTTCCTAGGGTGTTCAATTTTCAAAGGCTTTTGTTTATATTAACATTATATAAAAATTCATTACTCGAAGTTAGAGTCAATACGAAGGTTTATCAACTATAATTCTAATTCAGGATTTAAGATATTTGCTTTATTTAAAAATATAGATTTGATATGTCATCATGCAATAAAATTTGAAATGTGTAAGGTATTTATTGGTTCTTCATAATTTATTATATTTATATTTATTAAATAATTTTGTTGTATGTTTTTTGGATATGTGTTCATTGCTTCAATCATTGCACAAGTTTTTTTTTTTTATTGTGGTTGTGAGTTTAATGTGAACAATTGTTGGCTCCAAGATTCTTGATGTTATTTGTTATTGTTGTTGTTGCTGTGTGGTTAGGTGATCATTGTTGGCTTGAGGATTCATAACAACAAACCAAACAAAAAGTGAAAACACTGATAGAATCATCTTAGTATTTTTTGACAGAATTAGAGATGAAAAATTCTATTGGAAAATTAGTTATTGATGAAGTTTCTGATGGAAAATGGGTGGTAAAATTTGTTTTTTAACGCGAATATTCCATCTCCTATTTCGAATGCTTTCTACAATGAATTTTCATCAATGACCATCAATAATTAAAATACCAATGGAATTTTTTCCTAAATGCCAAAACGTTGGTGTTTTTCAATTTTTTTGGCAGTGACACCTTGAAGTTTCATGGATAATTGACTTTTCAAAGAAAGACTACGTCACAAACCTTCAAACTTAAGGTTGTAAAAGCATCAACATATTGCATATATTAAATATCACCAACTAGGCATTTGGCTTAATGGTTTCACAAGTGATATTCTCATGCTAATGCTTTTGAGGCATATGTATATGTTTATTGATATTGAAATGGGTTTTGACTTGAAAACAAGAAGATTTATGATGGAAGAAGTAATAAATATTACAAATTTTCTATTTAGGTTGGCTTCATGATAATGTGTTTGCTCTTTTAGAGTCATGAGCCAAATACTTTTTCTTTTTTAATATCTTGCATCTTTGTGAGTCTTTTTACAGTGAAAGAGATGAAGATAGAGAACGGAAGAGAGAGAAGGTAAGAATGAAGGGAAAGAGATTTGAAAAAGAAATTGACATGTCATATGTGTATTTATGCTGTATATATAAGGGTAAATTCATTTTTTTAGTTTATTTCAAAAATTAAGTTGATATAAGATGTGAAGTGTAATTTATGAAAGAATTAAGGAAAAATGAAAAACTAATTAAACTACATAAGTTTTTTTTTTTTTTTGTAATTATCTCATTTTCTTATGATCATGGATATACCTTAAGCATTAGGTATCCATTCGACATCCATACTCGACTTGACATGAATTATAAAAACACTAACATAATAACCTAGAAGAATAGCTTTTCAAGACCAAACCAAATACACCAAAAGTTTTGGCCTAAATACAAGAATTGGAATTGCTATAATTAGTAGAGTTTAAGAATTAGTATCAAAATTATAAAATACAAAATTTATTAGTATTAGTATCAATACTTGGAATAAAATAATGCGCTCCCAAATACTGTGCAATCTATTTAATTGCAATTACTTGAATAATTCTTCAAATGAAAGAAAAAAAAGAAGCAAGCATTGATAAACAACACAAAAACATTACATAAATACTAGAAAGGTTCATAACCATCCTTACCAAGTGGAAAATGAAAGCAATCCTTAAAAAATAAAACTTCAATTATAGATTTTGAAGTCAAAAAATTCCTCGCAATTATTATGAGCGAAGTTTGTTGGTGAAACAACATGTTCCACCA
>Ga0325410_1008476_pt1 | contig 11133 bp, 6 predicted proteins | sample PopdelMetagenome_16_FD_206182 | JGI IMG/M metagenome (GOLD analysis project Ga0325410, IMG submission 206182) | Populus deltoides microbial communities from Bellville, Georgia, United States - Xylem-PdIQD-R3 | ecosystem: Host-associated > Plants > Phyllosphere > Stem > Wood/Secondary xylem...
CGTGGTCGCTCAGCAGATTCTGTGCTTGCGTTCCCAATTATTGCTCAATCCCTGACAGTTCAAGATTGTAAATCCTGAAACAGACTCGAATTCTTCCGTGCCATCGTGGTGGCTCAGTTTTTTTTTTTTTTTTGGTACAACACTCATCTTACTGCGACAATCTCTGATGACAAATAGAAGGCCCTGGTTTTGGTGATACGCAAGGTCAAATTATTTTTTTATATAAAAAATCATATTTAGATATTAAAATAAAATATACAAAAATTATTAAAAAATAGTCACGATAAATATATAACAACACTAATTAGAGTTATGCCAAAACGAGACACTCTGTCAAACTCACAGTTCATATAATATATGACTGGAATAACCTGATAAAAAATAAAAAGAATTATAAAACCCTTTAAAAAATATGTTAACTTTTTAAACGTATGACCTGAATCATTAGATCTGAAACATCCAATCTAGAAAAATCATGAAGTTTAATTCCTAATAAATTATATATTAAATAATGAAATAAAAAAATTCCATCAAACAATTTTTTCTTTAAAATAACAATTCAAAAAATATTGATCAAAATCACTACTAGTATTAATAAGTAATATCATCATCATCATCATCATCATCATCATCATCATCATCATCATCATCATCATCATCATCATCATCATCATCATCATCATCATCATTATTATTATTATTATTAGTAGGATTTCAAATTACATTATTTATGTAATCACAAACTATGCAGATAAGATAAAAAATATAAAAAAAAGAAATAAAAAAATGTGGAATTATAAACTAAATAATTGCTAAGTGGTTGTTGATAGGTTATTAATGTCAACTGATACCCTAGCCAGTAGAGTTTATTAATGTCATTGGTAATGAAAACTTGAAAGAATAGGAATAAAAATACATAAATTCTTTTGGTTATTACTTGATGATCATGCTTTTATTAGAAAAATAACTCAGTAAGAGGATCTGTAAAACTCTCTTCAATGGTTACACATTTTATCTTTATATCTTTTATTTTTATGATTGTCTAAATATATTTTTAGATAATTAATGAGACCTTGTTTTTTTTTTTCTTGAGAAATGGATCCATTATTATCACAATATAGGGTTACTGAATTAACAATGTTAGGAACCACACCTAGTTTAATAATGAACTTCTTGACCCAAACAACTTTTTTTGTTCCCTCAAATGTAGAGGTGTACTTAGCTTTAGTTTATATAATCTACTTTGATCTCTTATTTGAAACTCTTTTAACTTATATCACTATTATTTAGAGTAAAATATAACTAGATTGAATTTTTTATTTTTAATATTTGATTAAAAATTAACATCCAAATAACCATCAAAGGCAAGAAAAATTAGTGATACAAGCCAAACCAAGAAAGAGTAATAAGCATCTACAAATCTAAGAAAGAAAGAAAAAAATGAAAAAAATGAAAGAAAAGGTTTGTGTATACCATCTAATTGATAATAGAGAAATTGATTAATTGATGAAGAAAGAGAGATAACTATAGATAGCTTCTCCATTGTGAAAGTAAAACCCCCAAAGAATGAGGTTTTTTTTTTTCTTTTTTTTTTCTCATCCCTTTAACCACTCTCCCTTGCTTACACTTTTTTCTACTCTTTTTATCACTCTCCTCTCAGTTTTTAAGAGCATCCACATCCATGCTCCCAATTTCATAGCTAAATTTGAGCTATAGTAGTTGTTATCATTTTTGTGCTTCGCACCTATAGTCGTGGATTATTAAACACCATCTAGAGGGAGAACCACTAAGAGGTAAGTGATTTTGCTACTTTTAGAAACATTGGTAACTAGCTTCTTTAGTCAAGGCACTTAGTCTGAACATCTACTTTGGACCTTTAGTTCTAGGTATCACTGTCCTAGCAAGGCTATTGATGTTAAGTTTTCCAAACACACATTCAATAAAAATGATAAATTTAATATTTTTTAGGAGTCTCAAGGATCTTATTATACCAATTTATTGTTGTTTAGGGTTTATACAAAAATTATTTGAAGATCAGATGCTCATTTTGAATTAGAATAATTGCTTTAAGGCTGGGTTATCGCAAGTCACAAGCCGTCCAAATGTTCAATCTCTAACAATAATCCATACAAACCACTAGTGAGAAATCTCTTAAACCCTTTTAAGAGAGAGTGATTGCTATGTCTTTGAGTGTTAGCTCTTCTTTTTGTGTTTTTCAGGTGTTCTGTAACTTACATAATTTTTCTCTCTATACAAAAAATAAGAAGCATAACATTCTATTTATAGGAAAACATGAAAACTCTATAAATAACAAAATATCAATTTGTCCCTTGAATAATATCATATATATTATTTTAAGATAATTTTAGAAACTTATTCAATCAAGTCCTTACTTGATTTATTTTTCTAGATCTAAAATCTAATACCCTATATTTATTACATTTTAGTTTTTAAAATTTAAAACTTATTTACAATCAAGCCACATTTAATTAAACATCTCAGTTTAATTGATGACCAATTGTTCTTATATGTGTGACCCATTAGGTTATCTAATAAGTTGGTCCAAATATAAATTATAATCCTAAATAAAATAGGATTAAATAAATTAATTTATTATCAATTCAATATTTAATTGATTTATATTTAAAAATTAAGTACAATGTCTAGGAACGTGTTGTGATAACCTAAATATTATAAACATCATAAGTTGTTTCACTTAACGTTTTAGTGATTAGTTTTTCAATATTTATCATTATTTTATTAACAATGTTATGATTTAGACATTATAGCATAAAGTGTGTCTACTATGTCAAATCATGTTTGTTCTCAATATCATAATTATTGATTTTTTAATAATATTTGAAACTATTTTCAAGTCTCATTCTACCTTATACAAAGATTTGCAATTAATACTGTTTGAGAACAAATGAAATATTTTTTTTAATTCACCTAAGGTGATGAATCCTCTCTTAACTACTTAAATACTTTTACACAATTCATGTTATACCCAATATATACTCGTTTGTTACTCTTGATTAGAACGTGTAGTAGGATCAAAGTATAATATTTCTTGTATAAGATAATTTAGTAATTTTAAGTTTAAAGATCATTTATACAACCGTTACGTGAGCCTTTTCATAGATACATCTGATCTCTCCATATAAAATTCTCGTGCAGGTCAGTTTAATGTAATGTCATCTATCAAACACCTATATATGAGTTTTAGGTATCCCTCACACCTCAACTTATAAGAACAACTACTTCCTTTCATATAGGAAAGAACATAATATGTATCAGTCTCAACAACTCTAATTAATATCTAATCTTAATAAAGTATTGATCATGATTGTTTAGGAACAATACTTTGATGCAAAAAGAATCTCATAATTATAATAACTTAATAATTTTTTTTGCAAAAGCATTTTTGTCCTAATGACTTTATCTTTACTCTAGATTTATTAATCAAATACTTGATGAATATCAAATATAAATAAAGCCTTTAATAAATATTAAATATATTAACATAAACAAAGTCAATGACATGTGTAACCAACCGATTAGTTACATGACATATATACTAATAATCTTTCACTTGCACTAAAATCGATTAGTCATATATCAAATACCATATTGTTATACTTGATGATAATGCTTTTATTAGGAAAATGACTCAGGAAGAGGATCTATAAAAATCTTTTAAGTGGATACACATTTTATCTTTACGTCTTTCCTTTTTTTATGTTTGTGTAAGTACATTTTTGGATAGTTAAATAAGACATTGGTTCCTTTGTTTGTGCAATGGATCTATTATTATCACAGTATAGGGTTACTAGATCACCAATGCTAGGACCACACCTAGTTCAATGATGAACTTGTTAACTCAAACAATATTTTTGGTCCCCTCAAACACAGAGATGTACATAGCTTTAGTTGTATAATCTACTGTGGTCTTTTATTTAAAGTTGTTTTAACTCATATCACTATTATTTAGAGTAAAATATAACAAGACTGAATTTTTTATTTTTAATATTTGATTAAAAACTAGCATCCAAATAACCATGAACTGCTAGTTCATCTCCTACATAAACCAGAAAAGCATTCTTAGTTCTTGTCAAGTACTTAAAAGTGTTTTTTAACTATCTTTTAATGACCTTCACCTGAATTACATATGTATCTATTCATTATTCTCAAAGTATAATATACATCTGGTCTTGTACATAACATCATATACATTACAAGTCCTATATTCAAAGTATATAAACTCATTTCCATCCTATATCTCTTAATTTATGTTTTAGAGAATATATCATTTGAGAAATATATCCTATCAGAAATAGGTAAGTATTCTCTTTTGGATTATTCTATGCTTAACTGTTTTAACATTTTATTTATAAACATGGATTGAGACAATTCAAACAACATTTTAAATTTATCTCTACAAATCTTTATTCCTAGTGTATACGTTGCTTCTCTCATATCCTTCATGAAGAGATTATTGAACAATCAGATCTTTACTAACTAGAGTAAAGAAATATCATTTTCTATTAATAATATATCATATACATATAATATTAGGAAACTTACTAACCTTTTTATAAAACAAGGCTTATCCATATTTTTTTATGAAATCAAACTATTTGATTATCTCATCAAAATAGATATTCCAACTCCTTGAAGCCTGCTTAAGTCCATAAATGAATTTTTATATCTTGCATAATTTATTGGCAAATTCCTTAGATTTAAAACTTTCAGGTTTTATAATATACACATCTTCTTGAAGATTCTTATTCAGGAATACAATTTTGACATGTAAAATCTTATAATCATGATATGTAACTATAGCAAATAAAATCCTTATGAATTTTAACATAGTTACCGACAAGAAGATTTCATCAAAGTCAACCTATTTGTCTTTGTTTGTAACCTTTGACAACCAACATAAATTTGTATATTTTTACATCATCATCCATATTAGTCTTTCTTTTAAAGACTCATTTATATCCAACAGGTTTTATCATTTCAGATGGATCAATCAAGGTCTGTACCTGGTTGGTATACATTAAATCTATTTTAGATTTCAAAGCCTTAAGTTATTTCTTTGAATCAATATCAGATATTGGTTCCATATAACTGGTAAGCTCATCAATTATGATGAACTTATCATTCAACTTTCATAAGAAGCTCATATCTCATTGGTATATGACATGTCTTATTAGATCTATGAAATTCTTATATTTATTGAGCTTCAAGCTGAGCATCCAATAATATAGCCTCAAGTTCAGGTTCTATTTGGATGTTAGTTTATAGTTATTGAATTTCTTTAAGTTCTATTTTCCTCCAAATTATCTTTTCAATAGCAATTGGTAACTTTTCTATGACAAAGGAACAAAGACAATGAAGACAAAAATGTGTTTGGTTTAAGAGACAAAGACAAATACAAAGATATAAAAATAAATTTGTCTCTAAGATAATTTTGAAGTGAATTTATGTACTTTTAAAATAGAAGGTACATAGAGGATATTTTTTATGAGACAATATTGATAATTTTTTAATCTTAAAATATCTTTGTAAAAAACTCTCAATTCCAAAATCGTTTAATTAATATATGTAATGATAAAAATAATAATTATTATAATTTTAAAACCAAACTCAAAGGTTGATATGAGAAAAGGCCTGGATCACGGGCCGAGTTGACCCGAGTCAACATAAGAATAAAAGTGATTATTATTATATTTTTAAAATCTAATTTAAGGGTCGACTTGGGGTAATGTTTGAGTCAGGAATGAGGTTGAAAAGTGGTTTTAAAACCCGACTTATGGGTAGTTATAAGGCAAGTACCGGGTCATATATCAAGAGAGTCAACCTGGGCCAATATAAAAATAAAATTGATTATTATCATGGTTTTAAAACTTGATTAGAGAGTCGACCCGAGACAAGATTTAAGTCACAAGTCGGGAGGGTCAACTTAATTGACCTATTTTTTTTTAAAAAAATAACTTTTTTTTACCCAAAAGAAATTCAAGAAAATTCAACGGGTTTTAAATCTGTTTTTTTATCCTGCGTCAACCCGAGTTTTTGACCGGGTCATGTCGAGTCAATTATTTCTCTATTTTTTAAACTCAGACCAACCCAATCCCTAGTTTGACCTGATTTTAGGTTAATTTGTCAAGTTAGTTCTGGTTTTATAGATAAGGTTATTATAATATTATTAAATTTAACACTAAATATAAACTAGAGTAAACAAAAATATTATCTAATTATTTTTCTAAATATGTAAGTTAAAGTAATATATATTAAAAGTAAAATAGACTTTTTTATATTTTATTTTGTCTTGTACACCATAACCAAACAGGACACAAAGATATTCATTTTATCTTGTAAACCACTACCAAACACAATTTTGTCTCTATCGTCTTTTTGTATCTTGTCTTCTCTGTCTCTATTGTCCTTGTATCTTTTTGTCCTTGGATAATAACTAAACACTACCTTCAAGAACAAATTGTTTCTAGGAAGGTAGCATGTTTAAGACAAATATTTTTACTTAATGGAATGATATAAATAATATCAAATACTTGCTTTCAAATATTCTATAAACTTATATTTATCTGGCTTGCTATTAGGTTTTCAGATATAATACATTTCACATAAACATCACATCTTAAATATTTAAGCATGATAAGATTGGTCTCCTACCATTCCATCTCATATGGAGTCTTATCAACAAATTTTGATAGAACCTTATTTAAAAGGTATGTAGTAATTTGTAGGGCATAACCTTAGAAAAAACATGGATGGTTTGTATAGCTCATCAAGGACTGTACCATATCCAATAGGGTGAAATTTCTTCTTTTAAAAACTTCATTATATTGTGGGTTCCAAGAGGTATCCATTACGAGAGAATTACATTCTCTTTTAGATAATCTTGAAAATCTTGATTGAAGTATCTTAATACTCTTTCTAGTTTGTTTTTCAACTTTATTTCTGAATTCTTTGAACCTTTTAAATGATTCAGACTTTTATCAAATACACATAACCATATCCAATATGGTCATCAATGGTAAAACATGTATATTCATATATGACACAAATCAATTCATTAGATATTTCACACTTTTAGTAAATGGTGTTTTGATTATCTTACCTAATAAACAAGCTTTACAAGTTTCATATGATTTATAATAGACCAAATATCATTCTTTATGCAACTTAGTGGTTCTTGTTTCATTGATATATCCTAGTCTACAATGCCATAAATAACATGGATATTGATTATCTAATATGTTCTTCTTGCTATTTATATTGAACCTAAGCATTTCAAGATTAAGTATATACAAACTAGTTATATAAGTACCAAATCCATAATAAACATCATTATTTTAAAATGAACAACATTGGTCTTTAATAATAAATTTAAATACAATAAAAAATAGATATGATGTTTCTAGAAAGTGCTAGAATAAAATAATAGTTATCAAGTTCTAATATCAACCTATTTAGCAAGGTTAATGCAACAAGCTTTACTCCATTACCCACATATAGGTCTATTTTACCTTTATTTAATAAATAAACGTACCTGAAGTATAAGCTTCTTAGCTTAACAATTGCAAGATAATATTTGCAGCTACTTTTATTTTACCTTGTCATTCTTAATGCCCCGAGTAGGCTTCTATGCTTGGACTACGAGACCAAGTCAATGTTTAACTCATGATCCATAAAAAGCCCAATTGACTTAATTTTTTAAAATAGTCAATCATCTTTAGCATATGGGTGTTCACCGATAAACCTTCTATTATCTTGTAGTGGAATAGTTCCTTAAAGGTTTTATACCTCTCAATCCTACTAATCACATCAAAAACCTCTTTAAGATGCATAATTATTATATTCTCATGTTGTCTTTGAAGTTCAAGTGACATGCTGACGATTATCATATATATAGCATGCTCATTATTATTAATATGAAGTTAATATCCGGCCCTAACTTCATTATCAACGTTCTCATCAAAGAAAAGATGAATTAGATTTCCAAGAACATATAATATTTTCTCATGTTTAAGAACAATTCTCTCATATGGTACTAATCCAAGAAGTTTGGTTTAGTTAATTTATTAGCATCATGTGTGCTACGCATGGATATTTATTTTTACTCATAGTAATCTATCAACTTATTCATGTAAGGTTTCATGTATAAATATGTATAACCAAACTTGGATAGGGTCTTTAATTATAATTTGATCTCCCACTGTTTTGTTACAAATTAGTAGCCTTCACTATTAAGTCAGGAAATCTCACTTAGATCTCTTTAAGCATGCAACATATTAATATGCATAAATAAATATATTGCATGCTTTGGTTCTAATAATTGCTTTATATGCAATTTTAAAATAATATTTCTACCACTTAAAAATATTAAATCAAATCAAATTTGATAATTTTCCAAACTCAATAAATTTTATTTAATATAATTTTATTGGAAAACCTTTTTTTTTAATTTAATAAAAACATTAATCATATTCAAATTCTTATTGACATCTTAAACTATTTTAGAATCAATTAAATAAAATGTTTTAGCTTAAAAACTCTTTTTATTTAGAAAAACTATTTTTCTAAAATGTTTTAATTAAAATATTTAATTAAATCCAAATCTGGTTAGGATAACATAAAAAAACAAAATCATGAATTAAATACTTTAATTCAATAATAATCAAATTAGAGAAAAAATAATTCTATAATTAATTTAATTTAGGATTTTATTTTAAAATATAAATTTAATATTTTATATATGAAGGGGAAAATCGTAATTCTGCCTCAAAACCTTAATAATCTACTATAGGGGTAGAATCATAATTCTGCCCCATCATTTTCTTCATGTTGCCAACCTATTACTAGTAGTTGTTATAGCTGCTAAACCAAAATGAGTTGCCTATGCCGGCACAACCTTTAGTAGTGATAGTAATGATGCCACTGCACCACCTATATCACGAGACTCTTGCCTCGCGTTGCTCCACCTACAACGCTACAAGCAACATTGTGGTTGTTGGCATAACCAAGGAAAGCTGGCCATGATCGGTAGTGTTGTAGCCACTAAAAAATAATATTTTTTATTTTACAGCGAGATTCAAAAAATCCAGCTAGATTTTGCCAGAACAGTAGCCAAATAATTTTTTTTGAAAACCATGAGAGATTATTTTAGGAAAAAATAATTTTTGCATATAAAACTAATTTACAATTAACACCAATAACAATCAAAACATTTAATCAATAACTCTAATCATTTAACGATGACTCTAATACTACTGTTGAGTTTCTCAAAATACATATATACAACAAAAATGTTAAATTTAATTTTTTTTGGAGTCTCATGGATCTTGTTAGACAGATTTAGAGTTATTTAGGGTTTATACGAAGATTATCTAAAGATCACATGTTTTGTTTTGTTTTTTTTTTGTTTTGTTTTTTGCTTCGAATAATTGCTTCAAAGTTGAGTTATTACAAACTACAAGTCCTCCAAATGTCAAGCTTCTAATAGTAATTCACACAAAGCACTAGTGAGAAATCTTCTAAACCTTTTTAGGAGAGAGGGATTGTTATCCCTTTAAGTGCTATCTCTTTTTTTTGTGTGTTTTTCAGGTGTTATGTAACTTAAATAATTTTTCTCTTTGTAATAGAAAATAAAAGGTATATCATTCTATTTATAAGAAAACCTGAAAACCCTATAAATGAAAAAAAATATCATTTTCCCCTGAATAATATCACATATTATTTCAGTATAATTTTAGAAATTTATTCATTCAAGTCTCCACTTGATTTTGTTTTTCTAAATCTGGAATTGTAATTCTATGTATTAATTATATTTTAGTCCCTAATTTTTAAAACTTATTCACAATCAAGTCATACTTGATTAGTCATTTTATTTTAATTTCTGACCAATAGTTTTTGTATGTGTGACCTATTAGGTTCCCTATTAAGTTAAATCAAATATAAATCACAATCCTAAATAAAATAGAATTACAAAAATTAATTTATTATCAATTCATTATTTGATTGATTTATATTTGAAGATCAAGTACAATATCTAATATCGTGTCATGATCCTTAAAATATTAGAAAATTCATAGGTGATTTGACTTAACCTTTAAATGACCAATTTCTCAGTGTAATTATTATTCATTCATCAATAATGTTCTAATTTAGATATTATAGCATGAAATGTGTCTACTCTGTCACATTATTTTTGTTCTCAACACCATAATTATTGATTTTCTGAATAAGATTTGAAACTCTTTTCAAATCTCATTATACCTTATCCAAGGATTTACAATCAATACTATTTTGAGAGCATATTGAATATTTTTTCTAATTCATCTAGGATGATGAATCATATCTTGATTACTCAAATATCTTCATATGGTTCATGTTATACATAATATATGCCCATTTGCTACTCTTGATTAAGATAATGTGTAGTAGGATCAAAACATAACATTCCTCATATAAAATAACTTGTGATAATAAGTTTAACGATCACTTACACAACCATCATGTGAACATTTATATAAACATAAATGATCTCTCCATATGTAATTCCCATGCAGATTAGTTCAATATATATGTCATCTGACAAACATCTACATATTAATTCTAAGTAACTCTTATACCTCAGTTTATAAGAATAATTGTTTCCTTTCATAAAGAAAAGAACATAATACGTATCAATCTCAATGACTCTAATTAATATTTAGTCTTAATATAACATTGTCCAAAAACATTTGGAAGCAATACTTTGATGCAATATAAGTTTCATAATTATAACAATTTTATAATTTTTTTTATAAAATATTTTTTTTAAGGATTTTATCTTTACTCTAGATTTATTAATTAAATTGGATGAATATTAAAAATTAAATATATTTACATAAATAAAATCAATATAAAATATAGTCAAACAACTCGATACAAGATATACACACTAACAATCGATAGCTTTAGCATTGGTAGACAAGCTTGACCTCATCTCATCATCTCCAGGACGTTGATGCCAATCTACTGTCAAAACTGGAATGAAAATTATAATCTCCCGTCATTATATTCAACTGTTTTATAGTGCAATCTATTGCTCTCACCAAGCCTTGTAAT